>Ga0272441_10000284_pt1 | contig 116437 bp, 76 predicted proteins | sample SSMProp6N_FD_193582 | JGI IMG/M metagenome (GOLD analysis project Ga0272441, IMG submission 193582) | Marine sediment archaeal communities from Little Sippewissett salt marsh, Falmouth, MA, United States - SSM-Prop-6N | ecosystem: Environmental > Aquatic > Marine > Wetlands > Sediment ...
GCCAAGCCGAAAGGGCCGCCGAGAATGGGCCCGATAGGTGTAGCTCGTCGGAGGCGGCCCTTTCGGCGATCACTTGATTTTTAAACACAGTATCTCGCAATGACAGGTGGGGGTCGGGATTGCGTTGCATGTCTTTTTGGGGAATCGCGGCGGCGCGGGGCCGCGGTGGGGATTGAACCGCTGCCTTTGTGCGTGTTAGATCTACGGTTACTGCAACCGCGGCCCGAAAAACCGGAGGATAACGCACGATGGATGCGATTGAAGCTTTGAAAACCCGCAGAAGTGTCCGCACGTATACGTCCGAACCCGTCGACAAGGCCGTCATTGAAGATCTCATTGACTGCGCCCGGCTCGCGGCTTCCGCCAGAAACGTCCAGCCGTGGGATTTCATCGTCATCTCGGACAAACAGACCCGCGCCAAGCTGGCGGGGATGGCGCCGAACGGTCCCTACATCGCCGACGCGCCGGTTTGCGTCGCCGTGGTGTGTACCGATGGAACCTACTACCTCGAAGACGGGTGCGCCGCCACGGAGAACATCCTGCTGGCCGCGCATGCCCACGGGCTGGGTACGTGCTGGGTGGCCGGCGACAAGAAGCCGTATGCAGACGACGTGCTGGCGCTGCTGGGCGTCCCGGCGGGGAAAAAGCTGGTAAGCTTAATAACAGTAGGCCATGCCGCGGACATACCGTCGCCGGACAAACGCCCGCTGGACGACGTCATCCATTGGGAGAAGTATTAGAAGCTGTTTGGCTGGCGACAGGTCTGGGCGAGATGAGCAACCATGGTTTTGGGCACGCGGCAGGATGCCGCGTCTACCTTGTGCGCATCTTTGTGGTTGATTAGAAGAGGCTTTAGGCGTCTTGCTCTGGCCGGTTTTTCCCGCTTTCAGATTGTGAGGTTTGACAGCTAGCGCGGTTTACGGATGAGGTGCGGCGGTGGAAGTGCTGTCAGGGCAGGCGGGACGCCTGCACCACAATGAGAATGAGAGAGATTACCGCAGGTCAACTTGGGGATGTTTCAAAGGAGTAAGTAATTTTGGTTAGTGCATTCGTCGCCGGCTTGATCGTGCTGGGCGCTTTGCCGGGTTCTGAGGCATATGTCTCCGGGTACAACGCGGAACGCTCGGGCAAGTTGGAGCAGGCCATCGAGTCGTACGCCGAAAGCGCGGGGGCGGATCCGTCACTTGCTCCTTACGCGCGCATCCGTGCGGCGCGCTGCTTGAGCGCGTCGGGCCACCGGGGTGCGGCCATCGAGGCGTTGCGCAACGTTCTTTCCGAATCGCCCGAAGGGCCTTGGGCGCCGATGGCGAAATTGAACCTGGCGGGCCTGCTTGCGCTGGAAGAGCAGTTCGACGAAGCCGGGGCGGTCTATGCCGATGCCATTGACTTCAGCCCGAAGACGTGGGTGATGGAGCAGTACGACTGGGCGGCGGCGGAGACGTTCATCCGGTCGCCAAAGTTTCAGGAGCGTGGTTACGCTTACTTCCGCAACAAGGTGGCGACCACGGTGCTGCGCCAGCGCCGGATCGATGCCGCCCGGTATCTGGAGAAATCCGACGGCCTCGACAACCGGCTGGTGGGGCTTCTTGGGCTGATCAAATCGGCGGAGAGCACGGATTCGCTGAAGCTGGCGTTGCGGCTGTTGCCGGAATGCGTCGCGGGCGGCAAGCCGATCGAGGTGAAGACGCTCGAACCGCTGCTGACCTCGAACAAGAAGAGCCCGTCCGCGCAGCAGCGCGATGAGTTTGCGAAGACGGTTGCGGCCCATGACGAAAACGAGTGGATGCGCCTGTTCGTGGTGTATCTGGCGCGCAGCCACACCAGCATCGGGAAACCCGAAGTGGCCGCGTTCGCCTGCGATCTCCTGCTCAAGCACTGGAAAGACTCGCCGGAGACGGGCGAGGCGCTGTACTGGCTCGGGAACCGGCTTGCGCGGGAAGACAAGCCCGGGGAAGCGGTCGAGCAGTACCTGCGGCTGGTTAAACAGTGCCCGGAACACCCGCGGGCCGACGACGTGCTGCTGAAAGCCGCCGAACTGCAGAAAGAAACCGGCGACACCAAGGGGTACGTGAAGTCGCTGGAGCTGTTGACCAAGCAGTATCCGGACAGCCGGTATGCGGCCAACGGGTGGTATTGGCTGGGACGGCATGGTGAGGGCGCCGGCCATAAGAAGGACGCCGCGAAAGCGTACCGCCACGCTGCGGACGCCGGGCTTGGCGATTATTACGCCCATTGCGCCGCGCGCAGCCTTGCCCGGTACGGCGACAGCCCGGCCAACGGCCGCAACCTGCGGGTCGACGGGGTCAGCTCATACCTGGCCGCGTTTAACATTGAGGCCGGGGCGTACGGGGAGCTGGCCGGCGACGCGCGGTTTGACCGGCTGATGTTCTTTGGGCGCCATGGGCTGGAGGAAGGCGAGTGGGAGGCCCTTTATCTTGGGAAATCGCTGACCGGCGGCGCCGAAGACGCGGTTGTGTACCAGGCGATGTGCGAGGCGGGGCTTGCGAAGGCGGCCATGGACCTCGCCGAAGCTCGGAACTGGGGCATCGTCGACGGCAAGAAAAGCGCGGCCCGGTTGCGCATCGAATATCCCCTCGCTTATTGGCGGCAGGTAAGTGGGCAATGCCGGGGCACCGGCATCGACCCCTACCTCGTGCTGGCCATCGCCCGCCAGGAAAGCACGTTCCGGCCCGCGCTCACCTCGTACGCCGGTGCGTGCGGCATGATGCAGGTGATGCCGCCCACGGCGGAGTGGCTGGCCAAAGTCGACCCACTTATTGACTCCGCCTGTATATCCAATCTGGAAAACCCCGACAACTCGTTGCGGCTGGGGATCCGTTACCTGCTCCGCATGATCGAGCGGTCGAACGGGAATCTGGTTCACGCCCTCGCGTCCTATAACGCCGGGCCCGGAAACTGCTCGAAATGGCTCAAGAGGTGGCCCAACCTCGACCTTGAGGATTTCGTTGAACGCATCCCGTTCGGCGAAACCCGCGACTACGTCAAGCGGGTTCTCGGCGGCTATGCCGCTTACCATTCCCTTTACCCGGCCGCGGATTAACACAGCAAGTTTTTTTGCCTTTTGCCGCGTCACCGGGCTGCCGGAGAGTTGTCAGGGTTTCGTTTTGCCTGCACGGCGGCGGACAGGGCCAAATCGTAGGTTCGCGACTCGAGGATCTGGCCGTTATGCGCGTAAACCAGGGCGTGTTTGATGCGGATGTAAGGCAGTTGGCCCTCGACGCGCCAGGGCACGATCGTAAGCTGCGCGCTTTCCGGAAGCTTCCCGGCGTTCAGCACGGCCACAAGCATTTCGCCGGAGTGGAGAGGGCGCATGACGGGCCGGCCGGGTTGCGGGGCCGGCAGCAGTTCTCGCGGCCAGAGCACGCTACCCGGCGGGTCGGGCGCGAGCACGAGCGTCACGTTTTCCAGCGGCACGTTTGGAGGTTTTTCCAGCCGTACGGCCAGCCTGCCCGCGTACACGTCGTTTTGCCGGCTGATGCGGTCGAGGGTTGTGAGCGCCAGCCGCACCGTGCTGCGCGGGGCGTAGGCGAAGCCGCGCGTAAAGGCGCCTTCGACGTCTCCGGTTCGGCTGGCGACGCGTACCTTCGCCTGGCCGCCGTCCGCTTCGGGAAAAGCCGGCGTTTCCGCGACAAGCTCGGTCGCGTCAACCACGCGAACGCTGGGCGAAAGGCGGCCGCCAAACCAGACGACCGCGTCGGAGGGCAAATTTCGACCGGACACGACGACGGTTGTTCCGCCTTCGGCGGGGCCGCTTTCGGGCTGCAACGAGTGAAGCACGGGGGCTCCTGCCGGGGGGGCGGGCGATTCATCGGCGGCATCCTGAATTTCATCGCCGTCGGAATCGGCATTAAGGGGATCCGTTTCTCCCTCGTCGGGCAGCCCGTTCATGTTGAGGTCTTCCATCCCGTCCGGCAGCCCATCGCCGTCGGAATCGCGTTTGAGGAAGTCTGTTTCCTCTTTTTCGGTGATCCCGTTGCCGTTTGCGTCCTCGATATCGTCGGGCAGTCCGTCGCTGTCCATATCCTGGTTTTCAAGATGCTTTTCCGCGCCGGCCAACCAGCAGAACAGGTCCGCGGCAAACAGCCGGGCTTGCTGCGATTTGAGCACGCGAGATTCGAGCGGACTTTTTGAAGCGAGCGCCGCCAGGCGGCCTAAGCCGTAGGTGCGCGACATGAAAACGCAGGCGCAGAGTTGTCCCTCGGGGACGCCGGGCACGCAAACGGCTTCGGGGTAGTCGGTGTAGATGGCGCAACCCTCGCGGATCTCGGTCTGCGGCCAGTGGCGCGTCAGCCAGTGGTTCGAATTCGCCGGGAAGACTCCCTCCACAAGCGCCCGTGCGTCGATCTGTATGCCCATCGGCGCCAGCCACTGGGTTAGCTCGCGTTCTGAAGTCTCCGGCAGATGGCGGCCCAGAAAAAGAAGGGCTCCGCCGCCGCGGACGTAATCCAGTACCGCCCGCCGTGTCACCCAACCGCGGGCCGCCGCGGCGGCATCCAGCACCACGACCGCGTAAGGATCGAGCGGTTCCTGAAAGGCCCCCGCAACCTCGCGATGTGCCAGAAAATGCGGTGGGCCTGCCAGAAGTTCGGCAAGCGCGCGCAGGCCCCGCGGGTCGGATTCATCGCGGAACGAACTCGCGTCGTCGTCGTCCCATATCCAAAGCACGCGCCGGACGTCGAAGCGTTCCTCGGGCAGCAGGCGCACTTCGACAGTCGCCTCGGCGCGCGGCGCCGGCAGGTCTTGAGCAGGGGTGGTCAGCCGGGCGTACAGAACGCCCTGTTCGGTCGAGCCGGGCCGGTACCAGGCCGGGTCGACGCCCATGTACACAACACCGGGCCCGACCCCGGTAGTGGGATGGATTACCAGCCACGGCATTTCCTCCCGGTCGTAGTCGATCTGCCAGCTGTCGGTGGGGCGCGGCGGTTGGACGGGCAGCGCCTTCACTTCCTGGCCCGCGGCCTCGCCGCGAAACAGCACGGACCGCGGCAGTTCGAGCCGGTCTGTCTGCTCCGGAACGTCGTTAGCAACAGCGTCTTCGGGTAATATTGCCGCATCAACGACGTGTCCCGTCTGAAGCTGGACGCTGGCGATGACCTCCGGGGTTACCGGGTCCAGCAGGTGAAGGCGGCCCGCCTCGCCCGCCAGCAGGCCGTCGCGTGCCCAGCGCAGAAGGGTGACAGAGCTTTGGAACGACCAGGACGTGCGCGTCTCGCCGGTTTTCCCGCGGATTTGAACGCAATCGTCGACAGCCACGGCAACACCGGTTCCGGCGGGTTCGGGCGCCAGGGAAAACGAATCGAAAACCCCGCTGAACGGCAGTTGCGCTTCGGGGATGAGTTCATTTTCCGAGGCTGCGGCCAAAGCGGCCGCGGCCATAGTGGCCGTAGCCAATGTGGCATAGGCAAAATCGCTGCCCCGCGGGCGCGTGGCGACCCAACACGAGTTCGCGGCTACGGGCTGGATTGGCGCGTCGGCGGCCTCGGCGACACCCGGCAGCTCGAGCGGTCCGGCTTGCCGGGCGAGGTCTTGCGGGTCGAGCGCGTACAGCCAAGAAACCGCTTCGCCCGACCGCTGGCCGATGGCGTATCCGGTGACGAGGGCAAACAAAACTCTGCCGCTTCTGCTGATGGCCATACCACCCGGGGCGGCGGCCATCTGGCGGGCCTCGTTGGCGAGGTTCTGAACTTCATCCACAATTTCGCCACGCGCAAGGTCAACCACAGCGATGCCAACGGCGCAGGTGTCGGGCCCTAAATAAAGAACCGCAACGCGGTCGCCTGACGGCAGTGGAACGATTGCGGCCGGTTTCCCCGGCAGTGTCAGTTCGGCCAACGCGGCCTTTGGCGCTGCACAGTAAGCTTCCGCCGGCTGGGCAAATGTGTAAAGCGTGCCGTTGGATACGACGGGTTCGCCATCGCGGTATCCCGCGGCCGCGAGCGGCCCCGCACCGGTTCCGCCGACGAGACACGCGGCGGTAAGACGCCAACCGCTTTCGAAAGCGAGCGTACCAGAGGCCGTAAAAGGCTGTGTTGCGAACGAGGCATAGCACTGGGCGTGACGGCCGTTGGCTTTCGAATCCGGCCCGCTCGGCATCACCACACGAGAACCGTCCGCCGAAACCAGGAGCGGCCCCGCCGGGGCCTCGCCCCTCAAGGTTAGATGGCCGGGCAACACTTCGCCCCTGCTGAAATCGACGCGTTGCAGGAAAAGGCCCGCATACTCCCGTGTGACAGATTGCGCGGCCGTGGCTACGAGAGCTTGTTGCGCCGGGGCTTGGCAACAGAAGACCGATATGGCCAACAGGACCGTATAACAGCATATGTTTGCCGGCAAACGCGTCATGGCCTGCCATTATAGACGATTCTTTCAGGCGGAGGAGAAACCGGGCGATTTGGAGCCGGTGAAAAACCTCGCTGCCGCATAGAATTAAGGCTGCGGGCACGCGGCAAGATGCCGCGTCTACTCTTGCACAACTCTTTGTGACTACAGTAGAAGAGGCTTCCAGCCTCTTGCGCGGCCCTTGGCTCTTGAGACGCTGGCAAAGAGTCGCCTGAGGCTTTTTCACCAGCTTTACCGTCCTCGTTTGCTAAGAGCCTATTGGGACGGTTTTTCTTCGGGTTTGATCAGGGGCAGGGCGGCGTCGAACGAGCGGATGTGGATGTCGCGTTGCGGGAAGGCGATTTCGATGCCGGCTTCCCTGAATTTCTTGTCTATGGCCATGTGAAGCTCATGGATGAGAGACAAGATGTAGTCGACACTCCCGCAGTAGACGCGCAGCTCGAAATCGAGCGAGCTTTCGCCGAAGCCCATGAACAAGATGAGAGGAGCGGGATCTTCGAGGACATCGGGGTTTTCTTTGGCCACCTCGCGCAGAAGCCGCTCGGCTTTGGCGGTGTCGGATCCGTAGGCGATTCCCACCTTGACCGTAAGGCGGATCACGGAATCCGTCAAGGTCCAGTTGACGACCTGGCTGGTGATGAACTCCTTGTTTGGAACGACGAGTTCTTTTCGGTCCCAGTCGACGATCCAGGTGGCGCGGGTGCGAATTCGGGCGACGGTTCCGCTGATACCGCCGACGGTTACGACGTCGCCGACGCGGATCGGGCGTTCGAACAGGATGATGATGCCGGAGATGAAGTTGGCAAAGATTTCCTGCAGGCCGAACCCGAGGCCGACGCCGAGCGCGGCGATAAGCCACTGGACGCGCGTCCAGCCGATGCCGAAGTTGTGAAAAGCGGCGCTGAACCCAATGATGGCGATGGCGTAGCGCACGATGGTGGTGATGGCGTAGCGCTCGCCCTTGAGATAATGCATGCGCTGAAGCACGGTGAGCTCGAGCAACCCGGGGAGGTTCGCCGTGGCAATTATGGTCAACACGACTATCACGATGCCGGTGAGGATGTTGCCCAGTGTAACCTCCATGGCCGGCCACACTTCAACGTCGTTGAGGATGTTTAGCGCGGGCAATTCGCCGGCCCAGATGAACCAGGCCAGCACGAGGAACGTCAGGGCAATCATGCTTCGTATAATGCGGTGGGTTTGCACGTCGACCCGGTCGAGGTCGACTTCCTCGTGGCGCTCGACGGCCTCTTCGCGGGTAGAAGGTTCTTCGGCCGCGGCCGCTTTCAGCGCCTCGCGTTTTTTCCGCTTCAGTTCCATCGCCAGGGCGCGTTTCGTAAGAAGGAGCCAGCGCAAAATAACGCCCCGGACGAGCAGAAGTACGAAGAATAGAATGGCGGTTTCATACAGGCGCGTGGTCAGGCGGTAGATCGTATAGAAGTACCCGCCGAACACGAGCAGGGCAAAAACGGCGGGCAAGGCCACTGTAAGCACATAGAATGCATACCGAAACCGCGGGGTGATCTGAAACAGGTGGTCGTACAACCTTCGCAGCGCCCCCCGTTTGGGGTGAAACAGCCGGTGGTTGAATATGGCGATCGCCGCCAGCATACCCATGGCGGCCACGCGGCCCAACGATTCGCGGCCGGTTTCCTCGGGCTGCAAATCGAGCAACGCCAGGACGAACAGGCACAGGGCCACGACCGGCATAAGCCATAGCAGGTTGCGCCTGACCTTGACGACCTGCCCCGGCATCCAGCCGAAATGGGCGCTGAATATGCCGTCGCGGCGCATCGACTGGCGTACGAACTCGAGCGGCCACAGCACAACGGCCACGCTCTTGAGTCCGGCGCCAACGGCTCGGGCGAAAGGTTCGGCGGCGGCGCTGCCGGAAAGCCGGTGGCCGATCCACCACAGGATGGCCAACGCCGGCAGCGAGAGCAGAATTGTGGCGGCGACGGCGTCGACGGTGAGCTTGAACGAGGTGGTTGCGCTTGACCGGGCTTTTCCGCTTGCGGCGCTCAGTTCGGCGGCGACCCGGCGGTAAAGCCATACGGCCAGGCCAACCGCGATCAGCAAGAGCACGCCCAGATAGGGCTTAAAAACAAACTCCTGGACGAACGCGGCGGGGACCTGCCGCCACTGGCCCGGCGCCAGAATCTGCTGGAGCGATTCCCAGGTCAGGCTGAGGTGGCTGAGGCTGAACATCACGCCGCTCCGGATCCAGAGAACCCTTTCGTCGATGTACTCGGTGAAAGCTTCCGTGGTGTTGACCAGCGATTGCTCGGCGTTGTCCAGGTCAACGAGATGCTCGAAGTACGTGTCGTAATCGCGCAGCAAGGCGTCCAACGTGTCCCGCTGGATCTGGAGGAGGTTTCGCAGCACCTTCTTGACCTGCTCGATCTGCTCGGGCGTGGCCGTCTGTTGCTCGCTAAGCAGGAACGCGCGCAGAAGCGAGTCGATATCGGCAAGCTCCAGCCGCTTTTCTTGCAGTTCCATCTGCTTCATCTGCACGTCGGCGATTTCGTTCTGGCGTGCGCGCAGGTTTCGGCGGTGCACGGAAACGTCGGGCAGATCTTCGCGGTAACGGCGCAGCAGCATGCCGATGCTGTTGTTCAGCCCGACAGCCTCGACTTTCTGGCTGAGCCGCTTGAAATCCGCCTCGAGCGCGGCCTGCCGCTCTATCATGTCGCGGAGTTTCTTCTCGGCGACCTCGATTTTGTCAACAAGCCCGCCGGGGTCGGTCCGTTGCTTGACCAGATCGATGTCTTCCTCGGCCAGGCGCTGTGCGATCTCGCGGACCCTTGGGCTGGCGGCTTCGGCGTCGCTGAGGACTTCGGAGGCTTTACGGACCGCCTCGACCGCTTCTTCCTGGCGCCGTTCCCGCAACAGGTCGCGCCACGCTTCCACCAGCCTTTCTTGCGCGGCCACCTCCCGCACTTTCTCGTAAAGCTGAAGGGTCAGAAGCTGGCCGCGCATCTCGTAGCTTTCCAGTTCTTTTTCGTAGGCGGCAATCTCGTTTTGCAGGGCGGCCCGTTTGGCGAGGGCCAGGATGCGCTGGGCTTCGGCGAGCGGGTCGGCCTCTTCGGCGGTCGCCGGGCCGGCGGCCACGTCTTCGAGCCGCCGCCGCGCGCCCGCCAGCAGTTCGGGCAACTGGCGGCGGCGCTCGGTCCGTTCAAAAAGCCGTTTTTCCAGGGCGGCCCGGTCTGTGCGCAGGCCCGCCAACTCGCTTTCGGTTCGGGCCAGCAACCCCTCCATGACGGCCACGCTCGCCCCGGTCGGAAAATCGGGCTCGAGCTCTTCCGGGGGCTGGTCAAGCTCTTCCCGCAGGCGCACAACCTCGTCGGGCGCCTCTTTAAGGGCCTGTTCGTACTTGGCGGCGGTGGCTTTCCATTCTTCGGCGGCGCGCAACTGGTCCAGGGCCGAGTTGTATGCCGTGTTCAGCTCTTCGCGCAGCGCGTCGTCGTAGGCCGATGAGGCCTTGACCGATTCTATTTTGGCCTGGATGTCGGAAACCGACGGGACGGATGTTTCCTGGGCGGCCGCGGAAAAAACCGGCAGCAGAAGCGCCATTCCGGCAACAAGCAGTGCGGAAAAACTTGAGACGCGCATATGTTTTGAAGAGCTTAATGGCATTGTGTCTGCTGGTCGATAGTCAGCCTAAGTTCATGTGACTCACCTTAGTGCAAAGGTACCACAAATTCAACCAAAAGCAGCGGAAACCGGCAGAACTCTATCAATATGCCCGGAAAAAAGATGCCTGCCGTGTTGCAACCGCGGGCCGGCTTAGCATGAATGAAAGCGTCTACCCGGGTTATTATGTATGACATGGATGATCCGGCTGAGACGGTTGAGCTGAAGCTCGCCCCGGAGTTGCGGCGCGCGGCCGCATATGCGGGCGGGGGCATCGTGGTTTGCGCGGTGCTTGCAGATTTTCTCGTCAGTTTATCCAACGAAGAGCCGCTGGACGGCATCATGCTGACGCTGGCTGTTTCGAGCGTGCTTGGCTGGTCGTTGTGGTGGTGGGCCAATCACGTGCGGGTGCGGGTGGACGGCGCGGGCGTGCACCGGCGAATCCTGTTTCACTGGCAGCATTGGCCCTGGGAGCTGTTCGAAAGCGGCAGCGCCAGTCCAAAAGGCTACTACGGCAAGTTCGTTTTTGCCGGCGAGCCGTGGTATCGCAAAAGTGTGTCAATTCCCTCGTTAAGTAAAGGGGACGGAAAGCGGGCGCTTGAAATTGTGCAAAGCCGTTACGCCCCGCCCGCGCCTGAAGAACTGCCGGAGCTGGTGACGTTCCGCCCCCACCTGTTTAAGAAGATTGAGATCTCCCGGAAAGGCATAATAATCCGCCGATTCGGCAGCGAAAAACGTTATCAATGGGACGAGGTAAAAAAAGTTGTCTTTCACAAGCCTACACGTGATCATGAAGACTTTCAGCAGCTAACCTGTTGGGTTGGCGACCAAAAATTCGGATTGGCCTGCCGAGGGTCGGACAAACAGTACCTTGGTGCAGCCCCCGAAAAAATCGCCGCCTACTTCGAAGAATTTGTGGCTCCGGAAAGAATAGTCGTCTGCGCGGCGGACGGGCCGCATTCCCTTTCCGATGCCGATGAACAACTGGCCACAATTCGCCAGCAATCTCGTCAAATGAGAATAGCGTCATGGGTTGCATGGATAGTTGTTCCCGTGGTGCTTTGGGGTAGAGCTATTTACGAGCTAGGCTGGAAGGCTTTGGAAGATCCGTACAATTTGGCGATGCTTGCCTTGTTGTTGCCAGGGATTATCGGTTTTGCCCTGGTACCGGTTTTTGTGAGAAAAGAACTCCGCAAGCGGGAGGCGGAACTCCTCCAAAAGCGCGACGACTTGCTTCGAGAGAACAAGTAGGCCGCCGCGTTTCCTGCCAGTTTACTCCGAAAAAATGTTACTGTTGCGCTGTTAGCTATTTAAAGAGGTAACGCCGATGGCGAGTCAAGAGGAAAGGCGCGAGGACCGGGAAGTGGTGTTCCGCGTCGAGGATGTGCGGAAGGAGTACCGGATGGGCGAGGTGGTGGTGACGGCGCTGCGTGAAACGACGCTGGACATTTTCGGCGGCGAGTTTGCGGTGATCCTGGGGCCGAGCGGGTCGGGCAAAAGCACGCTGCTCAACATCATCGGCGGGATCGACACGCCCACCAGCGGCCGCGTGCTGTTTCGCGAACAGGACCTTTCGGCCTACACCGACGCGCAGCTCACGCGGTACCGCCGCAGGCACATCGGGTTCGTGTTCCAGTTTTACAACCTCATGCCCAACCTTACCGCGCGCGAGAATGTCGAGATGGCCACGGAGATCTCGCCTAACCCCGTCGACGCTGCGGAGGCGCTGCGGCTGGTCGACCTGACGCAACGGCAGGACCATTTCCCCTCGCAGATGTCCGGCGGCGAGCAGCAGCGTGTGGCGATCGCGCGGGCCGTGGCGAAACGGCCGGATATCCTGCTTTGCGACGAGCCCACCGGAGCGCTCGACCTGCAAACGGGCAAGGTGGTGCTGGGCGTGCTCAACAATGTCTACGAAACGCTCGGCACGACCGTCGTCATCATCACGCACAACGCCACCATCGGCGGCATGGCCGAGCGGGTGATCCGGCTGGCCGACGGGCGCGTGCGCGACATCACGGTGAACCCGCGGCGGGTCGCCGTGGATGACCTGGAGTGGTAGATGCGCGTACTGAACCGCAAACTGTTGCGCGACATATACCGCTCGCGGGGGCAGTCGGCGGCGGTGACGGCGGTGGTGCTGGTGGGCATCGCCAGCTACATCACGATGGCCAGCGCGTACCGCAACCTGTTGCTGACGCGCGACGCGTATTACGAACAGTACCGTTTCGCCAATTTCTTCATTTCGCTCGAACGCGTTCCCGAAACCGAAACCTATCGCGTCCAGAACATCGGAGGCGTGCGCGATGTCCGGTGCCGCATTGTAAAAGACGTGAATGTCGAGGTGCCCGGCGACAACGAGCCCAAGACGGGCCGCATCATTTCGATGCCCGACGAGCAGCGGAGTGTGATCAACGACATTGTCTTGCGCTCGGGGAGGTATTTCGAGAGCGGCGCGCGCAACGAGGTAATTCTCAGCGAAGGGTTCGCCGAAGCCAACGGCCTTGAACCGGGCGACACGATCTATGCCAACATCAACAACCGGCGCCAGCCGTTGCGCGTGGTGGGGACGGGGTTGTCGCCGGAGTACGTGTACCTGATCCGCAACGTGGCCGAACTCGTGCCGAGCCCGAGCCGGTTCGGCATCCTGTGGATGCCGCGGTCGTTTACGGAACTCGTGTTCGACATGCAGGGCGCCTGCAACGACATCGTCGGCACCGTCGACGAACCCGGGCAAATCGACCGCATCCTTGACGAGGCCGACACGATACTCGACCGGTACGGCGTCTATCAGACGATCTCGCGCGAAGACCAGATCTCCGCGCGTTTTCTGGCGGACGAAATCGCGGGGCTGGCGGTATCGGTGCGGATCATGCCGGCGATCTTTCTGGGCGTTGCGGCGGTGGTTTTGCTGGTGCTGCTGAACCGGATGGTGCGCCAGGAGCGGACGCAAATCGGCCTGCTCAAGGCCTACGGCTACAGCGACTGGGCGGTGTCGGGCCATTACCTGAAGTTTGCGCTTGTGCTGGGAATCGCGGGCACGATTCTGGGATTTTTCCTGGGCCAGTGGCTGGCGGGCCTGCTGGTGGGCGTTTACATCGAGTTCTACAACTTCCCGATCCTGCGGTCGCGCGTGTATGGCGATGTGATCGCGCGGTCGATGGCTTTATCGCTGTTCTTCGCATCGCTGGGGGCCGTAACGGCGGTGCGGCACGCGCTGCGGATCAAGCCTGCCGAAGCCATGCGGCCCGAAGCCCCGAAAACCGCGAAGCGCACTTTGCTGGAAGGTTTTCAGACGCTGTGGGCGCGGCTGCCTTTTACGGGAAAGATGATTGCCCGGAACGTGGGGCGGTACAAATGGCGGGCCGCCTTGACGGTTCTCGGCGTTGCGCTGGCCTCGGCGATGCTGTTCATCGGCTGGTTCCTGATGGACTCGATGGGATTCCTGCTGGACTTCCAGTTCAACCAGGTTCGGCGCGAAGATGTCCGGGTAACGCTTGCGCGCGAGATGGGGCAGGAGGCGTGGCGCGAGTTTCAGCGGATGGACTACGTCCGGCAGGCGGAACCGCTGCTGCTGTACCCGTTCAAAATCACGAGCGGCTGGCGGTCGCGCGACGTCGGCGTCACCGGAATGCTGCCCGAAGGCACGATGCTCAGGCTGGAGAACACCGCGGGCCGCGTAATTGACGTTCCCCAGCGGGGCGTCATGCTCGACGATCGGCTTGCCGAGCAGCTCGGCGTGAAGGAGGGCGATGTCGTCACGCTGAAACCGCTGCTCGGAAAAGTCGTTCGCGACAACCGGGTGCCCGTCACGCAGGTGGTGAAACAATATTTCGGCATGGGAGCGTACATGGACATCAAGACGCTGAGTCGGCTGCTTGACGAGTCCTTTGCCATGAACGCCGTTTTGATCGACACCGAACCGGGCAAAGCCCGGATGCTCAACGACGAGCTGCGCGATCTGGCGGTCGTGGCGGGCGTCGAGATCAAGGCGGACGCCGAACAAAACGTGCGGGTCTCGCTGGCGACGTCGATGCGCATCATGAACTTCGTAACGGTGCTGTTTGCCGGGGTGATCGCGTTTGCCATCATTTACAACTCGACGATGGTGTCGTTGGCCGAACGGAAACGCGAACTGGCATCGATGCGGGTGCTGGGTTTTTCGGCGGCGGAAGTAGGCCGGATTCTCTACCTCGAGAACCTGATGCTTTCGGCGGTTGGGCTTATGCTGGGGATCCCGCTGGGCAACATCGGCAGCCGGTTCATCATCAAGGCGTATGAAACCGACCTTTACCGGCTGCCGTTTGTCGTGGGTGAGCCCACGTATGTATATACGGTTGTTTTTACTGTATTATTCGTGGTGCTGGCGAACCTTACGGCCCGCCGTAAGGTGATCCGGCTGGACATGGTAGAGGTGCTTAAGGAGCGGGAATGAGGCGGTACCTGATCATAGCGCTAGTGGTATTGGCGGCCGCGGCGGGCGTGTGGCTGATGTTGCGGCCGAGCCCGCTGGTGGTGCAGACCGCGCCGGTGGTCCGCCGCGACGTGCGCGAGGTTATCGTGGAAGACGCCGAGACCCGCCTGCCCCGAACCTACACGGTCGACATGCCGCTGTCCGGAACCGTCAGCCGGGTGCCTGTTGAACCCGGCGACAAGGTCGAGGAAGGCCAAATGATCGCCACGATTGACGTGTTCGACACCGAGCAGGAGATCCGGAGCCTGCAAGCGCGGATCGAGCAGGCCAGGGCACAGATCGAGGGCGTCGAGGCCACGCGGCCCAAGCCGAAAGACATCCAGGCCGCCAACGTCCGCGCCGAACAGGCGGCCGATGCCGTCACCATTGCCCAGGAAAACCTGAAAACCGCGCGGGTAAACCTGGCCGACGCCCGGCGCGAGCTTCAACGCCAGCAGAACCTGTTCGAGAAAAACATCGTCAGCGAGCGGGCCGTCGAACAGGCCGAAGTGCAAGTTCAGAACCTCGAGCAGGAAGTGCAGCGGATGCGGGCCGCGTTCGAAGCGGCGCAAAAAGACCGCCGCGCCGCCGAACTCGATGCGGCCAGCCTCGAGGAGTCCGTCGACGACAACGAATACCTGCGCGAAGTCTACCAGGCGGAGATTCAAAGCCTCGAAGCCAGCCTCGCCGCATTGCGGAACAACCTCAACAAGGCCGAAATCAAGGCCCCGATGAACGGTACGGTCCTGGAACGCCACGTGGAAGGCGGGGTGTTCCTGCCCGCCGGCACGGCGCTGGCCACGTTGGGCAACCTCGAAAATGTCGAGCTCCAGATCGACGTGTTGTCCGAAGAAGTGCCGCGCGTGGCGATAGGCGATGCCGTCGAGCTTACGGGGAAGGCGTTGCGGGGCCGGACCGTGATGGGTAAAGTCACGCAGATCTACCCCGCGGGGTTCAGCGTCATCTCGGCGCTCGGCATCGAGCAGCAACGCATCCGCGTGATTGCCCGGTTCGACAACAGTCAGCTTCAACTCCGCCCCGGCACCGACATCGATGCCCGCATCGTCACTGCCGTCAGCGAAAACGCCCTTGCCGTGCCCGAGCGCGCCGTGTTCCGGCGCGAAGGCGCCTACTACGTGTTCACCGTCGAAAACGGCCACGCCGTGCTCATTCCGGTCGAGGTCGGCCTGCGCAGCGACGACTGGGCTGAAATTTCGAGCGGGCTCGATGAAGGCGATATCGTTGTTACCGAGCACAGCGTCGAACTCGAGGAGGGCGCCCAAGTCCGGCCCGCCGAGTAACGCGCGCGCCGTTGCATTAAATCTCTCCCGGCTTGCCATTCGGCCCGGCTATTTAATAGACTCTTTACGTCTATGGGCTTTGGGAGATTTTCGCTATGTCATCACAGCGCTGCAAAGTGTTTCTGCATGAAGTCTCAAACCACCTGCAAAACGAGTTGCTGCCGTTCTGGACGACGCGCGGCGTCGATAAGGAATACGGCGGCTTCCTGACCTATTTCGACAAGGACGGCAACGCCACCGGCGAGACGCTGAAAACGCTTATCTGCCAGTTGCGGATGGTGTTTACGTATTCGAGTGCGAGCCGGGCCGGGTACGGCGGCCAACCGTTCCTCGACTTCGCCAAACAGGGCGTCGACTTCCTGATCGAGCACTTCTGGGACCAGGAGCACGGCGGCTGGTTTTGGATCACCGAGCGCGACGGCAAGCTGGTGAACGGGAGCAAGCTCAGTTACGGCACGTCGTTCGGCATCTACGCCATGTCCGAATATTACATGGCGTCGGGCGACCCGCGCGGGCTCGAATACGCCATGAAGACGTACGACGTGCTCCAGACGCAGGTGGCCGACAACTGCAACGGCGGCTACTACGAGTTTCTCGATCGCGACTGGGCGAAGAAACGCCCCGGCGCGTACGGCGGCGACCGCAAATCTTTCGACATCCACATGCACCTCATGGAGGCGATGACGAACCTCTACGAAGCCACCCAGAATCCGCGTCACAAGGAGCGCACGCAGGAAATCGTCGACCTGCTGTTCAAACGCATCATCCACCGCAAGTTCGGCACGGGCGTGGCGCAGTTCTCGCTGGACTGGAAACCGTTGCGCGCGATCCTGTTCAAGGAAGTGTGGGGCGCGGACCGGGATGTCGAGGACGACGAGGGCCGGCCGCTGAACAACACGAGTTTCGGCCACAACGTCGAGTTCGCCTGGCTGCTCAAACATACGATCGAAATCCTTGGAATGGACCTCGAACTGTACAAGCCGGCGGTGAAAAAAATTTACAACCAGTGCCTGCGTTACGGCATCGACTGGGAACGCGGCGGCTTGTACTGCGAAGGGCCGCACGACGGGCCGGCCCGCGAAAAAAACAAGGAGTTCTGGCAGCAGGCCGAATGCCTGGTGGGCATGCTCGATGCCTACATCCTGTTCGGACAGAAGAAGTATCTCGACGGGTACGAAAAGGTGCACCGGTTTGTCATGGACCACGGAATCAACCACGAGGTCGGCGAGTGGTGGCCCTTGTTCGACGAGAACAACCGGCGACTGTGGGAATACATGGCGCATGCGTGGAAAATCAACTACCATACCGTGCGCTCGATGATTCAGTGCGAGAAGCGGCTGAAGGAGATTCTGGGCCAGTGATCCGGTGGCCGGTGGCCAGTGGCCGGAGACGGTGCGCTATATGCTGTTTGGCAAGAGCTCGCCTGGGCGTTTATGTCCTTTATGTCGTTTGTGTCCTTTTTGTCGTTTTTGAATATGTTCCGCGGCGCGCTCCTGTATAATGGGTCGCATGAATCTTCGGGAGCTGTGCGAGAAGTACCGAATCAACTTTAAGAAGCGGCTCGGCCAGAACCTGATGCTGGACGACAACATCAATCGCATCATGGCCGAGGCGGCGGCGCTGGACGAGAAAGATTACGTTGTGGAGGTGGGCGCGGGGCTTGGCGCGCTGACGCGCCACCTGGCGGAACGGGCCGGGGCGGTGCTGGCGGTCGAGATCGATCCTTCGTTCATGCCGGTGCTGGAAGACCGGTTCGGGGGCGTGGAAAACGTCAAGCTGTTTCGCGGCGACATTCTCAACCACAGCCTGGCCAAGCTTGTCGAAGATTTTATTCCCGGCGGGGAATCCCACAAGATGGTGTCCAACCTTCCTTATTACATCACGACGCCGATCCTTTTTCACTTCATCGAATCGCCGCTGCATTTCGAGCGGCTGGTAATAATGGTGCAGGAAGAGGTGGCGTTGCGGATGGTTGCGAAACCGGACACGCCGGAGTACGGTGTACTGGGGCTGGCGTTGAAAGTTCACGGCGAGGTGGACGTCGTCCACCGGGTGCCGCGGACGTGTTTTGTGCCGCGGCCGAAAGTGGACAGCGCCGTCGTCCGGATTCGGTTGCGCGGCGAGCCGCTACACACGGATCTGGAACCGAAGTTTCTGATGGGAGTCGTGCGCGCGGCGTTCTCGATGCGCCGCAAAACGTTGCGGAACTCGCTGACGAAGAGCGGCGTGTTCGGCGCGCCGCAGAAGGCCGTCAACGAAGCGTTCGAGGCGGCCAAGATCGATCCGGGCCGGCGGCCGCAGACGCTTAGCCTGGATGAATTCGCGGTGTTGGCGCGGGAGATTAAGAAACGCATTTAGACGTGAAAAAAGGGCAACGTCCCCGTTTTTAAGGAGTGCTTCCCTGGATGGAAGAGGAAATCATCAACAGCCTGTCGAGCGGCGTGGTTGCCTTCGACGCGGAGGGGCGGCTGGTTGCGGCAAACCCGGCCGCCGCCGGGAACCTCGATGTGCCGCACGGCGATCTCACGGCGGGGACGCCTTTGAGCGAGTTGCCGTTGCCGCACGAGTTCCAGAAATTTGTCGAGAACGCCTTGGCCGGCCGGCAGCCCCTGGCGCGGCAGGAGATCGTAATACGAAAGCCGAACGGCGCGCGAAAGGAAATCGGCTTGTCCGCGTCGTTGTTGCGGGGTGCGGCCGCGTTCAACGGCATGATTTTTCTTTTCATCGACATGACGGAACGCCGCGCGCTCGAACGGGCCGACGAGCTTAACCGGCAGCTCGCCCAGATCGGCGGGCTGACGGCGGGTGTCGTTCACGAGTTGCGCAACCCGCTCAGCGTTATCGGCGGCCTCGCCGAGCTCGTGGCGCGGAAGCTTGAAGAAGACGACCCGCGGAAGAGAAACGTGCAGGCCATTCTCGAAGAAACCCGGCGGATGGAAAAATCGATCGCGCAGTTTCTCGGGTTTGCACGGCCGTTCGAACTCGAACCGACGCTGTGCGGCCCGCGGGCGGTTATCCAGCGGGCCGTTGCGCTCTCGCAGGCCCGCGCGGAAAGGAAACAGGTGGCGCTGGAAATCCGGCCGGGCGAACCGGTGCCGGAAATTCGGGCCGACCTGAACCGGCTCGCCCAGGCGCTGAACAACATCATCGTCAACGCCATCGACGCGGTGGGCGAGGGCGGCCGCGTAGGTGTTGACGTGCAGGAAGACGAAAACGAGGTCGTGTTCCGCATCGCCGACAACGGCCCCGGCATCCAGGCCGGCGAAAACGAGGATATCTTCAACCCCTTCTTCACGCGCAAGGAGTCCGGTACCGGCTTGGGCCTCGCGGTATGCCATCGTATCGTCACGGCCCACGGCGGCACAATTTCCTATGCGAACCGGGAGGAAGGCGGCGCGGAGTTTACCGTGCGCATACCGGTGCGGATACGGTCGTAGCAAGCGCGAAAAAACGAGGAGAAACAGAATTATGAGTATCCGGCGCGTCTTGGTTGTTATGCTGATTGTGACGCCGGCGGTTTCCTGGTGCGACGACTGGCCGACGTACCTGCACGATTCCGCCCGCAGCGGCGTTACGTCCGAACAGTTGCCGGCGGGCCTGCATCTGATCTGGCAGTACCAGCCTTCGTTCCCGCCCAACCCGGCGTGGCCGGCCCCCGCCAAACAGGATTTCTGGCATGAGATCCGCGAGCTGCGCCCCGTCGTGACGTACGACCGGGCGTTTCATGCCGTAGTCGCCGGCGGCGACCTCCTTTTCGGCTCGTCCTCGGACGACCGGGTGTACTGTCTTGACGCAGAAACGGGCGCGTTGCGCTGGACGTTCTCGTGCGAAGGGCCGGTGCGGCTTGCGCCGTCGATCTGGAACGGGAAGGCCTATTTCGGTTCCGACGACGGCTGGGCGTACTGCGTGCGCGTCTCGGACGGCCAATTGGTGTGGAAGCACCGCCCCAACGATAACGACCGCCGGCTGCCCGGCAACGGCCGGGTGATTTCGCTGCGGCCGGTGCGCACCGGCGTGCTTGTCGACGGCGGCGTGGCCTACTACTGCGCCGGGCTGTTCCCGCCGGACGACGTGTACCGTTGCGCGCTCGACGCGGAAACCGGCCAGGTGCTCTGGCAGACGCCGGATGCGGAGGCCTCGCCGCAGGGCTACATGCTGGCCAACGCGTCGCGCCTGTTTGTGCCCACGGGCCGGACCTCGCCTTTCACGTATGACCGCGCCAGCGGGCGGCTGCTCGGGCCGATGGCGGGCCCGGGCGGGGCGTACGCGCTGCTGGTTGACGACGCCGTGGTGAGCGGGCCGGGCCTGCGCACCGGGCCGCAGGCGGGAATTGCCGCCGAGCCGAGGCAGGAAGGCGTGGCGTCGTTTCCCTGCGTGCACATGGTTGTGTCGAGCGGGATCGCTTACCTGCAGGGCAAAGAGTCGTTGCGCGCGCTGGACCGGCACGAATACGTGCGGCTGGCCGTCGAGCAGCGCGGCGTGCAGGAACAACGCAAAGAAGCCGATAAACTGCGCGACAAGGCGCTCGGGCAAGGGAACCGCGACGAACTCAGGCGCCTCACCGATGAAATGCGCGCGCTGGACGAACAAATTGCCGCGCTCGGCCGGCAGATGGATGCCTGCTTCAAATGGACGCGCGAGGACGACGAACCTTACGCGCTCATTCTGGCCGGCGACACGCTGTATTCGGGCGGCGAAGGCAAGATAACCGCCGTGCGTGCCGCCGACGGCCGGGAAGTCTGGTCATCCGATGTGGAAGGGCGCATCTACGGGTTCAGCGCGGCCAACGGGCGGCTCTATGCCAGCTCCGACACCGGCGCCATCTACTGTTTCGGTGCGGGATCCCCCGCAGCCGCGCAAGTTCCGGAAAAGACGGCAGCTGAACCGGCCGCCAAATCGGAACTTGCGGCAACAATCGCTTCGCTCAGCGGGTTCGAAAAGGGTTATTGCATCCTGCTCGGCTACGAGACAGCCGACATTGCCCTGGACGTTGCTCGCGGGACGGACTTGTCGGTGTTGATGGCGGTGGCGGATGAATCACGGGCGCGGGCGTTGCGCGGCGAGATGCTGGCGGCAGGCGTTTCGCCTTCGCGGGTAACCGCGCATTGCGTAGAAGCCGATACGTTGCCGTACACCACGTACATGGCCAACGTCGTGGTGTGCAAAAGCCCCGGCGCTATTTCCGCGGCCGAAGTCTACCGCCTGCTCCGGCCCTACGGTGGGACGGCGCTGGTTGCCGGCGATAAAGCGGAAACCGAACGGTGGCTTGTGGCCGCCGGGCTGAGCGCGGAAAAGCATGAAGCCGGGTTTACGGTGTTGCGCCGGGGCGCGGTGGACGGCGCGGGCGAGTGGACGCAGCTCTACGCCAACCCGAGCCACACCGCGTCGAGCGGTGAAACGCTGACCGGCCCGCTGGGCATCCAATGGTTCGGCAAACCCGGCCCGCGCGACATCGTCGACCGCCACCACCGCCCGATGTCGCCGCTGTTCAAGGACGGGCGGCTGTTCGTAATGGGCAACGAGCGCATCTTTGCCGTCGATCCCTACAACGGTACGCTGTTCTATACAATTGAAGCGCCCGGCTCGCGCCGGGTCGGCGCATTGAAAAACAGCGGCCACGCGCTCATCGAAAGCGACCGCCTCTACCTGGCGGTCAAAGACGAGTGCTGGGTGTTCGACGTGGCCGACGGCCGCCGCGTCGGCACGTTCGAAGTTCCCAAGCCGGCCAAATGGGGCGAGGCCGATTGGGGATACTTGAACTGCGTGGGCGACCGGCTGTTCGGCACGGGCCAGAAATCGGGCGCATCGTTTTCGGCACTGAGCCGGGCGATGGTTGACGTGCTCGAGGGCGATTTCAGGCCCGTCGTGATCAGCGATTACGCGTTTTGCCTCAACCGCAACACCGGAAAGCGGAAGTGGATGTACCGCGACGGAGCCATCCTCAACAACGGCCTCGCCGCGGCGGACGACCGGCTGTTTTTGATCGAGAGCCATGAAGAGAAGGCACTCGACAGCGAAGACGGGCGCGTGCGGGTAGACGTGTTTTGCCGGGACGCGCGGCTGGTTGCGCTCAACGCCAAGAACGGCAAGAAGGTATGGGAACGAAAACTGGAACTGCCCTTCCACCACATCATGTACCTGAGCGGCGCGAAAGACACGCTGCTCATCACCGGCAGTTACAATCAGGACGAGCAGGTTTACTACGGGCTGTTTGCGTTCGACATGGACACGGGCAAGCCTAAATGGAATACGAGCTACCTGGCGATGGACGTGGGCGGCAAAAAACCCGCGCCCACCGGCGGCACGCACGGCGAACAATGGCAGCACCCCGTGATCATCGCCGGCACGATCTACTCGCGCCCCTACGCGTTCGATCTCGAGACGGGCGAGAAAGAAGACTACATCGCCTACCGGGGCGGCCACGGTTGCGGCGGGCTCACCGGCTCGGCCCGCTACCTGTTCGGCAGAGGCTCGAATCCGCGCATGTATCCCACCGACGTGCCGAAAACCGATGGCATTCCGCTGACGCTGGTGTCGCGCCCCGGTTGCTGGCTCAACATCATCCCGGCCGGCGGGCTGATTATGATCCCCGAATCAAGTTCCGGCTGCACCTGTGCATACCCGCTGCAAACAAGCATCGCGCTCGTGCCGCAGGATCAACAGTAAATGAGCGTTTTTAGGAATTGGTTGAGAGTATTTCAACTTATTTCTGCGGCGTCAGGATGAAGCGAAGGCTGCGTACATCGTGCCGGGTTTGGTCGACCGCCTCAAACAGGACCACCCGTTGTCCTTCCGCCGGCGCGGGGCCGACCGGGACGGATGCCGGCACACCTGGCTCGACGGTAAGGCGCCCGGCGCTATCTACGGCCCGTTCGCCGGACGGGACGAACGCCACGCGGCCCAGGTCAACGCGCGCTACGCGTTGTTCGGGGTTGCGCGCCACCACCGTCATTCGGGCGGGAGCGCCGTCGGAACGGAACGCCCCTACCCGCCGCCACTGCCAACCGGGTTTGGAACCCGGCTCATTGCCTCGGACTGCGCCGATCTTGGCGCCGTCTACATAGAAGAACGCGTCGCCCCGGGTTACGTTTGCGTTATCAGGGTCGATGAGCATCATTGCGTACATGTCGTACGCGCCCGCGTCCAATTCGATGTTGCGATAGACGAATGCTTGTTTTGGGCCGTCCTGCTGCATGTACGCCAACAGGCTGACCGCGTTCGCATAGTGCAGCGCCAGGTTTTCCCGCACGGGCCTGGCAATTTGGCGCCACAGGTCGCTGTGGTAATCTTCAAACTGGAACGCCAGGGGCGGGATCAACAGGCTGGCCTGCACGAGTTGGTAATCCAGTTCCCGGCGAACGGCGCTCGAAATGCACGCCTCGATCTGCCCCCCTTCTTTTTCCACGAGCCGCACTTCCCACGGTTCATTTGAGCTTGCGCGGACGCCGGATTTGTGTGTAACGGCCGGCATAAAGGTTTGCTTGTCCCGTGTCCGGTACACGGGCAGCGGCGAGGTTCCGTCGTCGGTTCGCCGCTCGGCAAACACCTGCCGCCGTTTCGCCGGATCGGCGTCGTACAGTGTCAGTACCAGGCCGTCGAACTCCACCCGCTCCAAGATTACGTACCGTGCGTTCAGCCATTCGCGGATAGGGTCGCCGCGGTTGGGGAAGTTGAACGTGATACCGCAGGATTCGACAAACCACAGGCGATTGATCTGTTGTTCCTCTTCGGTTACAAGCGAGGGAACCAGGTTCAGGTTGCGAAACAGCGGTTCATTGCCTTGTGACGCCACAAAATCGTCTATTTCAAACTGGGTGACGGCCACGGAAAACTGGCCTTCGCGCCCAAGGTAGTGGTTGAAAGGCAGATGCGTGAAATGCGACACATGCCCGATCCCGTCCTGCGGCAGGCGATGTTGTTTTATATAATCCGCCGCCTCGCGAATCTGGACCTTGTCCCACACGGCCAGCCGGTGCATGATGAACGGATGGAGCCGCAAGGCGTAATGATCCGCCAGACAAACCGACGTAAAAACCAGCATGACGGCTCCGCTTCCCCAGGCCAGCTTGCGGAATGGCAATGCGCGCAGCCCGTTGGCGGCAAACACGGCGGCCATCACGCCTGAAACCACGTACAGCCGGTGGGCGTACATGGGAAAATCGCGGTGCTGCCACACGAAAATGCTGGCCGCAATGGGCAGCGCCAGCAACAGGCCGAACAGGAACAGGGGCGGCCATTGGCGGCGCCGCGCAAACGATGCTGCGCCGATCGCCGCGAGTACGGCGGCCGTCACAAACAGCATCTGATACGCCAGCACGCTCGGCGCATAACCGGCAAAAAAAGCCTTGAACGTGATCAGGCCCGTTTTCCATTCCGGGGGCGGGTAAAACGGGTACTTCAGGTTCATGAAAATCTTGTCGGCTACCCGCATCATGTGCAGGGCCGGCAGCAGCAGAACTACCACCGCCGCCTGAGACGCCGTCCATTTTGCCAGCAAGGCCCGGTTGCGAAGCCGAGTCTCCAGCGCGAAATAGATCACGAAAAACACGTTGATCGAAAATATCAGGGAGAAGTTGAAAAAGTGATTGTAAACCAGCAGCACCTCGACCGCTACCAGCGCCAACCACCACCGCAGCCGGTTTTCCGCAAGCGCGCCGCGCAACGCAATCAGGCCCGCCAGGGCCAGCGGGACCGTGACCGCGTACGAGCGGAATTCCTGGGCGTAGTAAATCTGGAACGGCGAAATCGCGTAGAGAAACGCGGCAAACACCGCCAGCGTGCTGTCGCCCGTCCATGCGCGGCATACGCCCGCCACCAGCCCGATGGAAAGGATGCCGAGAAAACAGGGGAACAGCCGGAGATAGAAGTCGTAGGTTTTCGACAACGGGTCGAGGCCGGCCGCGCGTGCGGGATATTCCCAGAGCCGCGCGGCGGCCAGCATCAGCGGGGGGTCCATGTTCTCGGCGGGATCCATAAAAGTGCAGCGGAGGTCAAACGTGTGGGCCGTTTCGAACAAGCATGCCTCGTCGTACCAAAGGCTGGGTTCGCCGAGATTGTACAGCCGCAGTCCCGCTCCCAGCACCAGCACGCCCAGAAAAAGCGCACGGCACTGTACCGGACTCAAATTCCACCGGGGGGGCGTGCTGAACGACATGAGCGGGCTAGGCCTCCACTTTTTCCAGGACCACCCGCACGGAAACGGCCGTCAACGCGCTCACCGGACTGAGCGCCCGGTCGGCCAACTCCGCCACGGGATACAGCCAGCTCGGAAACGGGCTCTTTTGAACGCAACTGCCGGCAACGATGTGGCGCAACAGGTTGATCCGGTCGACCGAAACAATGCGCAGGCTGGGGTAGGTCGTTTCAAATAATTGCCGGTATTTTTTGAAAATGATAGTGGCTTTGGCGATGTTGGCTTCCAGCAGAGGAACGCCCGCCCGGCCCGTGGCCGCGGCAAACGGCGGCTCCGCCAGGTCGCAGTCTTCTTCCGTTCCCAGCGCATAAACCAGCCGTGACAGGGGCGAGATGTACGGATCGAAAATGACGAAGCGGCCGCCCCTTTTCAGCGCCCGCTGGACCTCGTCGAAAAGCGGTTTCGGATCCACGCAATGATGAAAAAACGCCACGGCAAGAAAGCCGCCCACCGACTCGGACTGAAACGGCAGCCGGGTGGCGTTGCAGACCAGTTGGGTGCTCGGAAACCGGTTCAGGTCGGTAGTGATTACGTCGGGATGGTACTCGCGAATAAGGCCCGCGCCGCCGCCCAGTTCCACCACCGGCGCTCCGTTTATTTGAGAGACGCTCATGTCCCAGATGTCGCGGTAAAACCGGCGGAGCACGGGGTCCGAATCCCAGATGCCGCGGTACTCGCGCGCCATCCGGGTTTCGTCCGCCCAAATCTGGCGCAACTGCTTGCGACGAAACAACTTCATGCTCTAACCATAATTTAACCCGACTGTTGCAGCAAGAAGTCTAACACACGCCTTTGAAGAGCGGCAAAAGGGGCGGCCTCGTGCAGCAAGGCGCCTGGGCGTGAAAAAGGCGCTTTACCATGTCCCGCTGAAGACTTCGGTGGCGGGCCCTTCCTGATAGACGCACCCGTCTTCGGCCCATTCGATCCCGAGCGTGCCGTAAACGAGGTGAACGTTGATTCTGCGGCCGGTCTTGCCGGTGATCATCGAGGCGAGCGCCGCACCGCACGACCCGCTCCCGCTGGCCATGGTGACTCCGCTGCCGCGTTCCCAGATGCGCATCACGATGTTCGAGCGGTCGAGCACGGTGACGAACTCGACGTTGGTCCGTTGCGGGAACTTCGGGTGGTTTTCCACTTTCGGCCCGATCTCGGTCAGCGGCGCCTTGGTGGCGTCGTCGACGAAGATGGCCGCATGCGGGTTGCCGATGTTCGAGCAGGTTATTTTGACGCTGCCGGAGTCGAGCTCCAACTCCTCTTCGAGCACGCGTCCCGCAGGGCCAAGCATCGGAATTTTCGCGCGTTCGAACTCCGGCCGGCCCATGTTCGACCGCACCGTGGCCACCTTGCCGTTCTCGATGCGCAACTCGACGCGGTTGGGCCCGCCGCCGGTTTCGATGATGAACTCGGCGTCCTCCGTCAGGCCGCGTTCATACACGTACTTGGCGAAACACCGGATGCCGTTCCCGCAGGTTTCGGCTTCGCTGCCGTCGGCGTTGAAAATGCGCATCCGGAAGGGGTTTTCCCGGCCGCGCATGATGAGGATGATCCCGTCGGCGCCGACGCCCAGGTGGCGGTGGCTCATCTTGCGGCTCAACTCGGAGGGGTCTTCGATCTCGCGGTCGAGCGCCTCGATAAACAGGTAGTCGTTCCCCAGCCCGTGCAGTTTGGTAAATTCGATTGACATCAGCTCTCCCTCGATCCGCCGGTTCCACTTTTGTTGAGCGCGGCCTCCACGAACATGTTCATCAACTTATCAAAAGTTATGCCTACTGCCGCGGCCGCCTGCGGGTACAGCGAGGTGGGCGTCATGCCCGGCACCGTGTTGACCTCGATCCACACCGGCCCGTCCGGCCCGAGGATGAAATCGCTCCGGCTCCATATGCCGCATCCGACCGCCACGTGCGCGCGCACGGCCAGTTCCTGCGCGCGTTCGGCCAAATCGCCGGGAATCTCTGCCGGCGTAATTTCGTTGCACGCGCCGGGCGTGTACTTGGCTTCATAATCGAAATAGCTGGCTTTCAGGGGCCGGATCTCGGTTACGGGCAGGGCCTTCGGCGGCTGTTCCGGCTCGACATCGAGCACCGAACAGGTGACTTCCGTTCCCTTAATGTACTGCTCGGCCATGGCCGAGCCGTCTACGGCCGCGATCTCGCCCGCGCAAGCCGCGAATTCTTCCGCCGTGCCCGGTATGGCCAGGCCGAAGCTCGAACCCTGGCAGGGCGATTTCACCACGCACGGAAAACCAACCGCCTCGGCTACCGCCGCTGTTACCCGATCGCGTGACTGCCGCCATTCGGCCGCGGTGAAAAGCGCGTGCCGCGCAACCGGCACGCCCGCGCCGAACACGACGGCCTTCGCCCGCACCTTGTCCATGGCCAGGGCGCTTGCGGCGCAGCCCGAACAGGTGTAGGGAATGCCGAGCAGGTCGAGCATGCCCTGGAGCCGGCCGTCTTCGCCGTACGGGCCGTGCAGCGCCACAAACGCGCATTCCACGCCCATACGCTTGAGTTCGGCGACGGCGTCGAACGGGTCCAAGGGGGGCCTTTCGGGAAAATGCCACTTGCCGTCGCGGCCAACCACTACCGGGGTGATCCGGTACCGCGCTTTGTCGAGGCTTTCCGCCACCTTCGCGCCGGACGCCATTGAAACGTCATGCTCGAGGCTTGTCCCGCCCATCAGGACGGCCACATGCCGCCGGTGCGTGCTCATAAACTGCTCCTGCAAAAATTTTTGTGCTTTGAGATAACATACCACACGCGGCGCCAAGGTTTCCTTTCCGGCCCGGCCGTGGTAAGGTCTGCCGCGGAGAAAGGACGCGACTCTTATGAAGCTGACCAGCGACGAACGCAAGCAGCTCTGCCGGGTGCTTGACCTGGCGGAACAGGCCCTCGCGGAAAACCTGATGCCCTTTTGGGCGGAGCATGCCTGGGACCACGAGTACGGCGGGTTCCTGACCCGGCTGGACCGGCGCGGAAACCGGCTCGACGACTCCGAAAAAATGCTGATGATGCAGGTGCGGATGATTCACAGCCTGTCGGCGGCGCACCGCCACGGGTTGCGCGGCCGCGGCTACCTCGAAATGGCCGGGCGCGGGTTCGACTTCGTCGTGCAAAACATGTGGGACGAAACCAACGGGGGCTTCTTCTTTACGGTCGAGCGCGACGGCGCGCCCAGGTGCAAACGGAAAAACACCGACTTTCACGGTTACACCATGACGTCCTTCGCCGAGTACTACCAGGCTTCGGGCCGCCGGGAAGCGCTGGATTGGGCGGGCCGGGTGTTCGACGTGCTGATGAAGCAGGCGGCGGACGGCGACCGCGGCTTTATAGAAGATTTCGATGACGCCGAGTGGCCCGCGCTTAACGCCGAGCAGATGAATCTGGGAACGCAAGCGCGGGTTAAGACTATCGACATGCATACCAACGTCATGGAAGGCATGATGTACCTGGCGGGCGCGTCGGGTCTGGATAAACACAAAAAGGCGTTGCAAAACGTCGTCAAGCTGATCTGCGAGCGGGGCATCCATAAAGAATACGGATGCAGCATTACGGTTTTCGACTACGACTGGAACCCCCTCTCCGATGCGCAAGGCCGAATGACGACTTCCTACGGCTTGAACGTCGAGATCGCATGGATCCTGCGCGACTCGGCGGCTTTGCCTGGCATGAGCAGCCCCGTCGCTGAGCGCACGGCCCTGCGGTTGGTTGACCACGCGCTGCAATTCGGGTTCGACAACCAACGCGGCGGACTCGCGGCTTTTGGCCCGTTGACCGGTCACGTGCTGGATGCGGCCGACCTGGGAGAGGGCAGGCTGCTGAAGTCTTGGTGGGCCCAGGCGGAGTTGCTTAACGCCCTCGTTCAGGTGTTCGAGCAAACCGGCGGCCGCGGGTACTTTAGGGCATTCCTGAACGAATTCGACTGGGTGCATGCCCATCAAATCGACCACGAGTGCGGCGACTGGTTCCAGGACACGGATTGGGAATCCGGAGCGCCAACCCACACCGACAAGGGCCGCGAGTTCAAGACGTCTTTCCACGCGGGCCGCGCGCTGATCCGTGTAATCGAGACGGTTCGGGAGCTGCTGCCTGAAGGGTAACGGCCGCGTTTTCTTATGCCCGAACTCCAGGGGTGCGGGCGGTTTAATTGTCGAAGCATGTTATACTTGCGAAGAGTCTGAAGCCCTTTTTGGAGGATTTCATGAGGCGGTTTGCCCTGTTAATCGGTTTGGCCCTGGCGTCATGCAGCCAAAGTGTTTCCACTGAGGTTCCGCCGGTGCTGGACGAGCCTATTCCGTTCCTCGATTTCAAGTCGCCGCAGAATCTGAACGGAAGTTTCGAGAACGCGCCGAACGGCGCGCCGGCCGGCTGGACAATCACAGGCGGCCGCGGATTTCGGTGGCAACTCGACGACAGCGGCGGCCGGAAAGGTTCGCGGTCGATGCTGTTGAAGTTCAATGGCGCTACGCCGGAAAGTAAGACTCGCCTCACGTCGCTGCCCGTGCCGGTCAAGCCGGGCGATGTAGTGAAACTTAATGCGTGGGTTTACGGCACGGACACAAGCAAACCGCCCGCCGTATTTGCCGAGGCCCTCCTGGGCGATCAATGGACTGCGCTTCCCCCGCGAGCGCTTTTCCGCCGGGCGCCGGCCGAGGTCTGGTTTCCGCTGGCAATTTCGGTAGTGGCGCCGCCGGGCGCAGCCCAGGTGCGGCTTGTTGCGGAAGCCGAAGGCGCAACTGCGGATAAAGATGCCGCCTGGCGCCTCGACGACTTCCACTGCAGCGTGGCTTCGCTGCGGGATTACGTCGAACAAAACCAGAATTCCGAGCGGTTACCCGACGTGCTGCTTTTTGGCGTGGACACGCTGCGGCAGTCGCCGCTGGGCTGCTACGGCTCGAAAACCGTCTACACGCCCAACATGGATCTGCTGGCTGAACAGGGGGTTCTTTTTGAACATGCCATTTCCGCTTCCACCTGGACGCGCCCTTCGTTCGCCTCGATCTTTACGTCGCTCTATCCGTCTCAACACACCGCCGAACTGCACAGCTCGATATTGCCGGAAACCGTCACCACACTCGCCGAGCTGATGAAGGCCAAAGGATACTTCACGATCGCGTTCGGCAACACGTTTCTCGACGGCTTCGTCGGTCCAGGTTCGGGGTTCGGCCAAGGCTTCGACCTCTTCGTGTATACGGAACGGGAAGACCTGCTGAAAGAGATTTTCGACCTGTTCCTTAAAGCCAACGCCGACGCGCTCAGCGCGATCCGCGGCGGCGGCGTGTTTATCTTCCGCCATTATTACGAACCTCACGCCACCTATGAGAACCGCTGGCCCGAAGCCATAGTCAATGAAGGCCTGCTGGGCACGCGCGATCTCTACGGAAAAATCTTGTTTGAACAGCTCTATCCCCAGAAACCCGGCGTGGCTAATGCCAAAGACATCGAGTACGCCGTCCGCGTCTATGAATCGCAGGCAAACGATGTCGATACAATGATGGGCGAAACCCTGGCCAAAATGCGGTGTTACGGGCTTTACGATAAGCTGAACATCGTTTTGTGTTCGGACCACGGCGAGTCGTTCAACGAAAGACCCGGCGCATGGAACCACGGCAACCCCTACAACACGTGCATCGAGGTGCCGCTTATTCTGCGGCTGCCGGGTCTGGTGAAGCCGGCAACGCGGTTCGGCAACGACACCGTCAGCAATCTGGATATCATGCCGACCATTCTCGAAGTAGCCGGCATCGAGCCGCCCTCTCACTTGGAAGGCATCAGCCTGTTGCACCTGGAAAACGTATCCGCGGACAGGACTGTTGTGTCGGAGGATAAAAAGTGCGGCTCGATCAGCGCCCTAAACCGGCGGTTTAAGCTTGTAGCGATGCCGGCTTCGCTGCCTCGCGTGCCCAACCAGGACCCGCTCGACTACTGGCACAGCATGCAGCCGGGCGTGGTGGAAACTCCCTTGTCACACGATTATCTCGACATGGCCCGCGACTGGGTCTTGATCAGCCAGAACTCGCCTACACAGTATCAGTTGTTTGATTTAGAGGCCGATCCCTTCGAAAAAACAGATGTTTCTGACAAGAATCAAGAAGAATTCCGCGCGTTGCTGGTCAGTTTGCTGGCCCATTGCGCGCGCACGCACATCTTTTCAATCGACCAACTTCAACAACACCAAGCATTTAGCCTCACCCAAGACGAGTTGGCCCGAATCAGATCCATTGCCCAAAACCCCCAGGCCGGACCGCAGCATGTGCCTGCTGCCAGGGAACTTAGCCCAGATACGCTCGAAAACCTGAGGAGTCAGGGCTATTTCGAGTGAGACATTTGGTTTTTCCCCCAGCCGCTGAATTTTTTGCTTGACACGGAAACCGGTTTGTGATACAAACTAGTCAAGCGATAGAAACGCTGAGCAAAATTGAATCTGCAGCCGTCCCGAAGGTCCGGTCTTGTGAGCGGCCCGCCGGGGCGGGGAGAAAGGGCTGCTTCTGCTGCAGTTCTCTCCATTTTGTATGCAGTTTTTAACAGGGAGAGGAGGTGCTAAGTAATGAAGAAAGTTTACATGCTGGGAATGGTGCTGGCAATGGCTGCGTGCTTCGCTTATGCGGCAAGCCTGAGTGTGCCGTGGTTCGTTGACAGTGCTCCCGCAGCGACCGGTCTTCCGCCGGGTGAGAAAGTCATGGGTATTGTCTACCTGCACAACAACCTGGAAGATGACATCGTCTGCTCGATCGAGTACTACACCGCAGACGGCATCTATCTTGGTCCCGAAGCTCCAGATCCCACGACGTTCGAGATCCCCGCGCTGTCGACGGTTGGTTTCCGTCCCGTAGCGTCGGACCCGAACACCGTTGGTGGTGGTCAGGAGACGGATGTGGCCATGGCCATTCCGAACCGGCCGACCATCGACGCCTCGTGGAATCCCAATGGCAAGGCGAAGCCGAACGGCTCGCTCGTTGTTAAGTGGACCACCGGCGGCGCGAACGACGTTCAGGGTATGGTTCTGCAGACTCAGAACGTCGACGGCACAACCACCGGTCGCCTGATGCAATGGGGCACGCTGCTTCCTCCGGGAACCTGATCCCAACTGGCGCCTTAACGGCATAAGTTGAATTATTCCGTATTCCTCGGAGCGAGAATGTCGAATGACATGCTCGCTCCTTTTGTTTATTTACAGGGTTCTCTTGACGAGGCGCATCATGAGTATGCGTAAATTCTATAGTCCTAAAAAAATGTCCAAACGGGCGGCGGGTTTGACAGTAACGGTCGGTGTGCTGGCGTTTGGTTTCGCTTGTGGCGCCGCGATCGACGATGCAACCGCCGCGGCACTTGCCGCCAACCTGGAGGCGCTCTCCACCGGCCAAAACGTTCCGCTTGCGAACGACACCGCTCAGATGCTGCTGAACCCGGAGGCGACAGACGCCGATTGGGAGGTATTTTTCACTGATTTCTTTGAGGACCGCCTGTTCACGCCCCGACTATTCGATTTCTTCTCTTACGCGATAGAACAGTTGCCGAACGCGGCGCCGCGGCCGGCTTATATAGCCGCAACGGCCGGCGCCGCAGCCGCGGCCCCCATGCTGGCCGGCATCGCCGAAACGGGCCGGCCCGCCGATTTCGGCTCGCTGTTGTATTCGCTTAACACGCTCCAGGCGCTGCTGCCGGCCCTGCCGCCGGACGTCCGAAACTCGATGTTCGAGCTGATGACGGCCCAAGTGGACGGCCGCGCGCTCGACCTGACCCGCGTGCTTCAACCGGGCCCCGGAGGCAACGCCCCAACGGCATTGTTGGGCATTCAGATCGCCCTGACATTGGCGGCTTACGGCGGCGCCGGGCCGCAGCGGGGTGAGGTGGCGACGATGCTGCGGTTGCCGACGCGGATGCGCACATTCTGGCAGAACACGGGCGTGTTTATGTTCGATAACGGGGCGTTGAGCGACATACAGGCCGCGAGCCTCGATTCGCTCATGCGGTCTTTCCCCGCAAACCTGCACAACATTTCGGCCCTTGTGGCCGCGGAAGCTTACGGGGTTGCCCCTTCCCTGCCCGGCTTGGTGGTATCGGGACAGATCGTCATTATCCCGCCTATCTCTTTGAACGTGTTGACGGACCCGGAAGAGTTCGTCGTGCCGGGGCCGTCGCCGGTCGCGCCGGATTTTACCGCGACGGCGGGCGCGAACGTCTTTCGGGCGATACAGGCGGTCCAATTTGCCCGACGGCCATACCTGGCGCTCCGGCGCGACGCCATTCTGGCGCGGGCGGGCGGGCGCGATGTCAGCTATTTGCGCAGCACGTTGCCGGGCGAGTTTTTTCTCGACAACCCAGGCGAGTTCCTGCCCATGACGGCCTATCTGTGGATCATCAATTCGGAGGCGGCCTGGCAAATGGCGCTGGACAAGTTCCGGCTGGCGTTGCCCGCGCCCGCCGAAAGCCTCCTTCTGATCGCCGACATCCTTTCCAACGGCGCCGGCGTCACTATCGGCTTTGCCACCAACGGGGCCGGCGTGGTCACCAGCGCGCCCACCCAAATTAACCGCGTGCTTGTTGAAGGTTTACCCGAACCACAGGCGAACGCAATTCGCATGCTGGGCGAAGTGTGGCAATTTAGCCTGGGGCCGACAGGGCAGTTGCTCCGGCTGTTCAGGGAAGGGGGCGCCCTGGTATTGTGAAACCGTTTTACGTTCTATTGACGCTGGCGTACTGTGCGGGCATCTTCTTTCTTTCTTCAAGCGCCAACCCTGTCAGCGTGCCCGATAACAGCATAAACTTGGACAAGTTTCTCCACGCGGCCCTTTACGGCGGTTTGGCCGCGACGGTTTCGGTGGGGATACGGCGTTCCCGGCCAAGCGTACGCCCCGCGGTGCAGTATCTGGCGCCGCTGCTATTCGCTTCGCTGTACGCGGTATCCGACGAGCTTCACCAGTGGTTCGTTCCCGGCAGGTTTTGCGACCCTTGGGATCTTGCCGCCGATGTTACGGGCGCCTTCGCCGTGCAGACAGTCCTATGCGTTTTCGTGTGGCGCATCTGGAAGTGAAAACAGCCGCCGGGCGTTTCGCGTGGTAGCCGCGGCCAAGCGGTCTACCTCAATTCCCTTCAATTCTGCAAGGAACCGGCCGGTGTGGATAACGTGCAACGGCTCGCACCGTTTGCCACGCACGGGTTGGGGGGCCAGGTACGGGCTGTCCGTCTCCACCAGGAGCCGTTCCAGCGGCACGATGGCAGCCGCTTCTCGCAGTTGGGCCGCTTTAGGAAAAGTGACATTGCCGGCGAAGGAGATATAAAAGTCCAAATCCAAACAACGACGCGCAAACTCCGAATCGCCGCTGAAACAATGCATTACGCCTCCGTTCAGGCGGCCCGCGAAAGGCTCGACCAAATCCGCCAGGTCGCTTTCGGCTTCGCGGCAGTGAACGACGACAGGGACGCCGAGCTCGACCGCCAACTCGAGTTGCTCCCGCAGCACCTCGCGCTGCGCCGCGGCCGGCGAAAACTCGTAGTGGTAATCGAGCCCAATCTCGCCCAGGGCCACCACGCCGGGCCGCTCGAAAAGTCCGCGGATGACAGTCAGCATTTCAGAAGTTGCCTTTGCTGCATGGTGAGGATGTATGCCGGCAGTGGCAAATACGCGGCCCGCCGCCTCGGAGTCCGCCGTCATGTCCGTAGCGGCTTTACTCGACTCGGCGTCGTCGCCAACAACAATGAGGGCGTCCAACTGCTGGAGCGAACGGGCCAGCACTTCCCGTCGGTCATCGTCGAACGCCTCGTGCTGTATGTGGCAATGGCTATCGAGAAAACTTGCAGCATTTGGCATGTGGGGGGGCGTCATGAGGAGGAATTTTGGCCGCCGCTGTCGCGGTTTTTTCGGCGTCTTTTCCTTCTTCGGCGGGACTTCCGCCTCGAATTCCGTTCCTGTTGGCGGAGGTCGCCGGCAGACGGCTTACCGGCGGCTACGGCCGGAGCCGGTTTGTGGGCGTTTTCGGCCTTTGCTGCGCCCTCTTCTTCGTAACTTACGCCTTCTTCTTCGGCGCTGGCGCCGTCCTCTCCGGCGCTGGCGCTGTCCTCTTCGGCGCTGGCGCCGTCCTCTTCGGCGCTGGCGCCGTCCTCTTCGGCGCTGGCGCCGTCCTCTTCGGCGCTGGCGCCGTCCTCTTCGGCGCTGGCGCCGTCCTCTTCGGCGAGCAAGGCTTTGTTTGCGGCGTCCTCAACCGAATCGTCCCACTCCGAGACCTCGCCTTGCAGGTCATTCTCCACGGTATCCTGGTTGGAAAGCGCGGCTGGACAGCCCGCACAATTTGCGGCGCACGGTTCGGTTGCGGCAGCATTTTCGTCATCCACATCGACAGCGTCTTCCGTCTTGGTGGGTTCCGGCTTTTGCGCCGCGGCGTTTTTCTTCTTTTTCTTGTCGCTGTAGTTATGGTTTTCGTAGCTGAGACAGCACATGAGCCGCCCGCATTGCCCGCTGATTTTGGACGGGTTCAACGACAGGTTCTGGCGCTTGGCCATCTTCATCGAGATGGGCATGAAATCGCCCATCCACGTGGCGCAGCACAACTCCCGGCCGCACGACCCGATGCCGCCGACCATCTTGGCCTTGTCTCGAACCTGGATGTGGCGCAACTCGATTCTGGTTTTCAGCTCGTGAGCCAGATCCCGTACCAGTTCGCGAAAATCCACCCGTTCGTCGGCCGTGAAATAGAAGACGACCTTATGGCGGTCGAACGTGTACTGTACGTCCACGAGCCGCATGGGCAGGTTGCGCTGTTCGATCTTGCCTTCGCAGAGTTCCTTGGCCCTTTTCTCGTCTATCAGGATCTGGCGAAACGTGGTTTCGTCGTTGTGCGTGGCCTTGCGCACGACGGACATGGTGTATTTCTTTTCCTGTTCGGGGGGAACATCCTCGGGCGGCATGGCGCAGATGCCGTACTCGAGCCCGCGCTCGCTGCGGACGATACAGCCGTCGCCCGGCCCAACCGGGATGTCTTTTGACAAAAACTCAGAAACCTGGGTCGGTTTTCTCAGCCTAACCTTAACTGTCTGGGCCATTCGCTAAACTCCAGGCCGCGCCCGGTCTCCCGCCAAGACAAAAAACAAGTCGCGGAAAACACGGTCTTCCTTCAAAAACCGTTCGAGATACACTCGTGCGCGCTCGACGGCCGCCAGTTTGCGGTCCAACTCGGCGCCGGCCTCGACCGTCTTTTGCAGGCGCGTGACCTGATCGCGGTTCAACACCTGCGCCGGATCGCCCGTCAGTGCAAAAACTTCCTGATCCCGGCACCACGTTTCGAACAAATAAAGATACTCCATTATATCACGCCGAAAAAGCGCTTCGGCCAACGCAAGCTGCTGCTGCCTGATCTCCTCGCGTTCCTCGCGGCCAACCTCTTCCTCGATATCTTCAAACTCGCCCTGTACGGCGCTCAAGATCCGCGCCCGCGTCTCGGCCAGCACGCCGGCAAAATCCGTCGCCAGCGCCAGCGGGTCGCCACCGCCATCGAGCTTTTCGATGATGTCCAGCACGATCGCGCGCTTGTCCGAATCGACCAGATCGAGCGCCCGCGACATTTGCCCCTGCGAAACCGCCGCAATCGACCCGGCAAGCTCATCGGGCAGATCGCGCACCTCGAGCAGCAGCTCTTTCACGGTTGCCGGCTGCAGTGTGCCGAACCTCACGCGCTGGCACCGCGACCGGATCGTGGGCAGGAGTTGGTCGGGGTTTTCGGTGATCAGAATGAAGATGCTGTTGCCGGGCGGTTCTTCGAGTGTTTTCAGAAACTTGTTTTGTGCGGGGACCCCCATCCGCTCCGCCTCCTGGATGATAAACACGCGCCACTTCGATTCGAACGGGCGCAACGACGCCATTTCGTTCATGCCCTCGACCATGTCTTTGTTGATGATGCGCGAGCGTTTCGTCGGCACGATAAACGCCACATCCGGATGGTTTGCGTTTTGAATTTTCCGGCAAGACAGGCACTCGTCGCAGGCGTCGAATTCGGCGCCCTCGCAGCTGATGGCTTTGGCGAACTCCACGGCGGTCATCCGCTTGCCCACGCCGCCCGGCCCCCATAAAAGCAGCCCGTTCGGAATGCGGTTACGCTTGAGCATGTTCCGCAGCAGCCTGACGGCCACTTCCTGATCGCGCACCGCTGCCAGACTCATCGCGCCAACCTTTCCTCGACAAGCGCGGCGACCTTGGCCGCAACCTCGTCCGCGCTGCCCGTGCCATCGACCACGCGGATGCGCTCGGGCGCCTGCCGCGCCAGGTCGAGAAACCCTTCCCGCACGCGCCGGTGAAACTCGATGCACTCCTGCTCGATTCTGTCCGGCCCGCCGCACGAGTTCGCCCGCGCCAAACCGACCTCCGCGGGCACGTCCAGCACGATGGTGAGGTCCGGCCAAACGCCCCGCGTCGCGAGCCGGTGCACAAGCGCCACATCGTCGGGCGCCACCCCTCTTCCCGCGCCCTGGTAAGCCGTCGTCGAATCGGCGAACCGGTCGCACAGGACGATCTTGCCGGCTTGCAAGGCGGGCGCAATGACTTCCGCCACGTGTTGCGACCGCGCCGCCGCGTAAAGCAGCAATTCGGTCATCGGCTGCATGCCGTCGTGCGCGCAATCGAGCAGGATGTTGCGGATGGCCTCGGAAACGGGCGTGCCGCCCGGCTCTCGAGTTGCCACAACTTCACGGCCCTGATTTTCAAGCCGTTGCTGAAGCCGGCGTATTTGCGTCGTTTTCCCGCAACCTTCGACGCCTTCAAACGTGATAAAAACACCTTGCGCCACGCTCATTCGCCCAGCACCTCGCGCCGCGCCTCGCTTCCCCGCCGAAACCAGTTCTCCAGCGCCTGCGCGTCAGATTGTTCCAATGCCTGGCGGGCCTCATCGAGCCGGCCAGACACTTCTTTCAGCACGGCAATGAGGTTTTCGCGGTTGGTCAGGCAGATATCGCGCCAGATTTCAGGCCGGCTGGCCGCTATGCGCGTGGCGTCTTTAAATCCCGCGCCAACCAGCTTCCGCAGGATTTCGAAGTCAGCCCCCGACGCGGCCGACTGCGCCACGGCGGCCGCGACCACATGCGGCATGTGGCTGGTTTGCGCAACGAGCCGGTCGTGCAGAATGGCGGGCAGGCTTACAACTTCCGTCCCAAGCCTGCGCCACAACTCCGCTACCGCGGCACGCGCGGCAGGCTCGAGATGCGGCCCGTCCTCAACCACCGTCACGCAGCCGTCATAAAGATCGGCCCGGGCGTGCTCGGGCCCCCAGCTTTCCGAACCGGCCATGGGATGGCTGCCCACGAAACGCACGGGCGCCGGCCAGGTGGCCGCGGCATGGGCCGAGATGGCCGCTTTGGTACTGGAGACGTCCGTAACAATACAATTGGATGCGCATACCGGGCGAAGGACATCCAAAAAACCCGGCACGGCCGCGGCGGGCGTACAGATGACGATTAGGCCGGCCCGAGCCGATGGTTCGCCGGGATCGAGAAAGGCTTCATCGATCGCCCCGATTTGAAGCGCCTTATCCAGCGTCTGTTGGCGGTGGCCGACGCCGAGCACACGGCCCGCCAGTTTCTTTTCTTTCAGGGCAAGCCCGAGCGAGCCGCCCAGCAGCCCAACGCCGATTATGGTGGCCGTTTCGACAGGCAACCTCATGCCTGGCCCCCAGCCGCTTCTATCGCTTGCGGCAGCGTGAATTTCTCCAGGTACAGCGCCCGGCCGATGATAACCTCGTCGATGCCGCAGCCCTCCAGGCGCTTCACCGCGCGGACGTCGTCGAGCGAGCTGATGCCCCCGGAAGCCGTTACGGGAATGCCCACGGTTTCGGCCACGCGTCGAGTGGCTTCGAGGTTGGCGCCCCCCATCATGCCGTCGCTCGTAATGTCGGTGAAAATGATGCGGGCCGCGCCCAGCCCTTCAACGCGCCGGGCAAATTCTACCGCGTCGGTTTCGGTAGTCTCGTACCAGCCGCTGAGGGCCACTTTGCCGTTGCGCGCGTCGATGCCCGCCACAACCCGGCCTGGAAACTCCCGCGCGGCCTCCGAAAGGAACTCGGGGTTGCGGTGGGCGGCCGTCCCCAGAATGACGCGCTCCGCGCCGGCACCCACAATCGTCCGGACCGTCTGCATATCGCGAATGCCTCCGCCCACCTCGAAAGGCACGGCCGCGGCGGCTATATCCCGCAACTGGGTTTCGACGCAGCACCGGCCGGCTTTTGCCCCGTCGAGGTCCACGATATGCACGAGCTGCCCGCCAAGTTCGCGCCACTTCACCGCCTGGGCGACCGGGTCGTCTGAAAAAACCGTTTCCCGACCGTAGTCGCCCTGAACAAGATTGACGCACAACCCCCCGCGAATGTCCACCGCCGGCACAATGCGCATAATTCCAGTTCCCGTTTGTACGCGCCCGCCTCTCAATCGAATCGCCCGCGATCGCAACAAATCTTGCAAGCGCGGGCGGCAAAACATAACGGACGTATTCGAATTTACACCAGTCTTTCCGCGCTTACTGGGATTTGGCCGACTCCAGTTCCGACTTGACCCGTTCCACCAACTCGCCGAAACTCACCTCGTCGGTCGCGGCGATGTCGGCCAGGGCCTTGCGGTTGATGTCGATGTTGGCCAGTTTGAGGCCCAGGATGAACCGGCTGTAACTGAGGCCCATCGAGCGGGTCGCCGCGTTGATGCGCGCGATCCACAGCTTGCGGAAGTCGCGTTTGCGCGCTTTGCGGTCGCGGTAGGCATACTGGCCGGAATGTTCAACGGCCTGCCGGGCGGTTTTGTAGAGCCTATGCCTGCTTCCGCGGTAACCGGCGGCTTTCTTGATGTATTTTTTGCGCCGGCTCCGCGACGCTGGATTGTTCGTTGCTCGTGGCATGATTGGATTCCTTCTTACGCGCCCCCCGAACGGGGCAGCCGTTCCTCGTTAGCTGTAGGGAAGCATTTTCTTGATGGCCGCTTCGTCCGCCTCGCTGGCCATCGCGCCGCCCCGGAGATTCCGCCGCCGTTTGGCTGATTTGGCGCTCTTCAAATGACGGCTGAACGCCTGGCCGCGCGTGTAGTGGCCGTTTTTGGTCGGCCGGAACCGTTTGGCCGCCGACTTCTTGGTTTTGATCTTTGGCATAGTCGCATACCTCCTGAGAACGCGATAGATCGCGTCGAATTTCGTGTCGTACCGGCGCACTTGGCATACGCCCGTTTTGCGCAAATATAAACTGGCAACCCAGCTTAACGGATTGAAACCCAACCGCAGCGTGATAAGTGGCAGCGAAGCGGTCAGCGGGCCGGCGTGAGCACCATGCTCATGTTGCGCCCTTCCAACCTCATGGTCGAGATATCGCCCACATCCTGGCAAAGGTCTTTGCTCGCCTCGTACACGCGCTGAAGGATTTCGCGGCCAAACTCCGGATGGGCCAGTTCGCGCCCGCGGAACATGATGGTCACCTTTACCTTGTCGCCCTGCTCGAGGAACTGCCGCACGTGATTGGTTTTGTACGTGAAATCGTGCAAATCAATCTTCGGGCGGTACTTGATTTCCTTTACCGTGATCGTGTGCTGATGCTTCTTCGATTCCTTGGCCCGCTTGCTCTGCTGGTACCGGTACTTGCCGTAGTCCATGATGCGGCAAACGGGGGGAACCGCCTTGCTTGCCACCTCAACCAGGTCCAGGCCGCGCTCTTCGGCTTCACGCCTCGCGTCGTGCGGGCTCATGATACCCAGTTGATTACCTTCTTCGTCTATAACTCGAACTTGCCGTGCCCGAATCTGTTCGTTCACACGGACTTTGTCACCGTCTGTCCTTGCGATTGGCGGGTCCTCCTGTCTTTGGCCCATCGGGCCCTTGCCACAAAAAAATTTCGGCCGAAGACGCACCAGTCTTCTGCCGAAATCATCAAAATTGCCGACGCTTCATAAAACCCCGGCCTCTTTCGTTTACCTGGCCTCCGCTGGCAAACCATATCCGGCCGCCGCAGGGCGAGAAGCTGGTGCTTCTACTTTGTCAAGGCGTGGCAAACCACGCACTTGCTCGAATAAATGGATAGTAACACACCAAAAAAACACATGTCAAACGCTGATCTGCCCCAAAAAACAAAAAAGGGGGCGGCAAACGCCGCCCCCCTCCCCTGGGTCTTGGGGTGGTCAATCGATGCGTGTTACGGTAACGCGCACGATGTTGGCGTCTAAGATGTCAATAACGACATCCCCGTCATCGAGGACGTAGGAATCCATATAGAACGTGCGCGAGCCGGCAAAGGGAAGCGGCACCGAGTCCAGCCCCGCGAACGGGTCCTCGATCCCCGGCGCCACCACCGTAATCACGTCGTCCGGCTTTCCAAGAAGGGTGAAGACTGCCGTATCATCGGGCTCGGTTGGAAGACCAAGCCCATTTTCCAGAAGATAAAGATCCGTCACGGCATCCAGGTTGTCCAGTACGCCTACAAGATCCAGATCGACTCCGTTAATGAAATCGACGAAATCCGCCGTGCCCGCCTCGCCTTCTCGGAACACGAACACCTCGTTACAATGCGTCGCCGTGAGTACCGGCTCGAACGTCGACAGAGGCGTCAGGTTCTGGACCGTCACCTGGTACTGGGCGGTTACGTCTTGCGGGCATCCGGTAAAGGCCACAGCCATCATAACAAGTATCAGCAACACGGTGGCTGCAACATAGGCTTTGCGAAACATGGTTATCCTCCCTCTACTGTGACTTGGAAATACCGAAATTCAGCTGAACTTCGACTGTAAGGTGTGCCGAGCCGATTCGTTACCTACACCACGAAAACAGCGGAACTCACAGCCGGATTCCCCCGGCCGCAGATTTTTTCAGGATATAATGCTTTACGTATCCGCCTGTCGGCGGCTATAATCCATCAGTATTTTGTTTTACGAGGGAAGAAGTCTGTAGTGTTGCGTTTTAACTGGATTCGGGAACCGCTGCGGCGGTGGGTGAAGTGGGTCGTGTTGCTGCTGCTGGCGGGCGCGGTTCTGCTTGCGGCGATACTTCTATCCGAAAAACTGCTGCTGCCTCTATGGCTTGAGCCGGCGGGGCGTCTGGCCTACCGGATCGCCTTTTTCGTCACGCTTCCGTTCCGCGCCATCGTTTTCCTGTTCCTCCCGCGAGTCAACCACCATTATTCCACGCTTCACTTCGTCGTGACGTGCCTGGGCACACCGGTTTTTTACCTGCTTGCGGCCGCCGGCGGCGTAAGGGCGTTCAAGGCGCTGGCCCTGCTGAAATTCCGCTCGCAGGTGCGCAACGAAACCCAACCGGCGCGGCCGGCGACACCCGGCAACGTAACCCGGCGCGCGTTTCTCGCACAGGCTGGTGCGGGCGCCACGCTGGCCGCTTCCGGCGGCATCGGCGTGTATTCCACCTGGGTTGAACCCTCGCAACTGCGCGTGCGGCATTACACCGTTCCAGTCCCCGGCTTGCCGGAAGAGCTTGACGGGATGCGTGTTATTCACGTTTCCGACACCCATTACGGCCCGTATAACGCGTTGCGCGAGATCGAGCAAGCCATTGATGCGGCAAACGCACTGCAAGGCGATCTGGTCGTGCTGACCGGCGACTACGTGCATTTCACCCCGAGTTCCGTTAGAACCGGGATCGGCGTTCTGTCAACGCTCAAGGCCAAGTACGGAGTCGTCGCCGTCATGGGCAACCACGAACATTGGGAAGGCACGGCCTTTTGCCGGCGAACCTTCCAGCGCACCGGCATCCCCCTGATCGACAACGACCGGCTCTTCCTCAGCGCCGACGGCCTCAGCGAGGAGCCGTCTGGCAAGTCCGTGTGCGTGGCCGGCCTTGGAGATTATTGGGAAGACAAGCTGCTGTTCGACGCCGCCCTGCGTAATGTCCCGCGCGAAATGCCCCGGCTCGTGCTCAGCCACAATCCCGCCGCGGCCGAATATGTCGGGCCCGGCCGGCGCGTCGACCTCATGTTCAGCGGTCACACCCACGGCGGCCAGGTGCGCGTGCCCGGGATTCCGCCGGTCGGCCTCAGCAAAATCGAGCGAAAGTACCTGGGCGGCCTTTGCCACGGCCCCTATTGCCGTCTGATCGTATCCCGCGGCGTGGGCATGGCCGGCATTCCCCTCCGGTTCCGCGTTCGCCCCGAAATAGGCGAAATCCGTCTCGTGCGGGCTTAGCTCCGCTCACGTCATCGTGATGAACAGCCCGAGCAGCGCCGGGTGCATCTCGTCTTTCCGGATGTCCAGGTAGAGCGACCGGTGCAGATAGTAAATCCGCCCCACGAGACGTTTTTCCCGATAGATGTTTCCCCGCTGGACGGTGTATGTCCTCTCAGGTTCCTCGCATTCGACGGTGATGACGGGCGCGCTGAAACTGACCCGGCGCCGAATCCGGCCGACCTCCCGCGTGTCCGTGTACACCGAAAGCCGCGCCGGCACGTTCCCCCCGAACGTGAAACTGGCCGCCCCCTGCTGGACCCGCACCCGCAACACTTCGTTATCTTGCGCGTCCTTCACTTTCCACCACGGCCCGCCCGCCGCGCTTTCCACGAAGTACACGATATTGCCTTCGTTATCGGTGCAGGGGAACAGGTCGCCCCGGTTGTGCAGCGGATGGCGCAACAGGGTGTGCTGCTCGAACGGATCGGGAATGTCTTCGACATCGGTGATGGCGTCCGGAACCGTCTTGGCCACAGCCAGCGCCTTGCGCATCCTCACCTCGTTCAGAAGCGCCCGGCCCAGAAAGATGACAATGCCGAACACGGCTACCCCAACAAACGCCACAGCCCCCGCCTTCGTGTAGCCCTCGCTTTCAGTTAAGGCGCCGTAAGCCAGCACCGCCAACGCTTCCAGAACCACAACTGCGTAAACCACAATCAGCCCAAACGCCACCGGATGCGTGATCTTCGGCAACGTGTAGTAGCAGATCGCGCGTTCATACGCTGAAAGCCGCTGCGGCGGGAGATCCACCCGAGCCATATTCGCGCTCCTGTCCCTGAAAACCCTCTGTTCAAAAGATACTAGCTCAGGCAAGCGAAACGCAACCGGCAGCAGATATAGGCGGCGTCAGTAAATGCAGGCGTCCAAAATGGCCAAAACTTCGTCAAGCACAGTGACGGACGCTTTTCCGATGCGTCTTGCTTCACGCGCACGGAAGTCAACCGACTTTGCTTGCTCCACCATTACAAACCCCGTTATGTCCTTTTCATCCACTGGGACGTGAAAAGGAAATCCTCGATGGGTAGTTGTCAAAGGGCAGACTATTACCAAACCCGTATGCCGGTTGAACTCCGTTTTACTTATCACCAGGGCGGGGCGGCGGCCTTTTTGCTCGTGCCCCGCCTGCGGATCAAAGGCAAGGGAAACGTAGTCGCCTTGGCGCGGTACAAAACCTGCCATGCTACCACGTCTCCTTACCGCAAGGTTCTCCCCAACTCAATTCTTCGGGTTTATAGTCCTCAGGGATCTGTGCCAGGAGGTCTTGAAGGTCGTAACGCCCGCGTACACGCTTCACCGGTGTTACTAAAATGACACCGTCATCCGCGGAGACTTCAACCTCGTCACCAACCGAAACATGCGCTTCCTCAAGCACTTCGCGCGCAATCCGAAGTCCTTGGCTGTTGCCCCATTTTTGAATTTTCGTAACCATAGACCCTCGCAATGTATATACGAAGTATAGCCGAGGTTAAGGCCATCGTCAAACTCGGTCTTTCGTGAACGAGTGATATAAAAAGCAGGCCCGAGGACAGTACAGTTTTTGTTGTCGAAAGAGACTTTGCAGTTCAAAAAACAGAGAGGACAAAAATGGTCGGGGCGAGAGGATTTGAACCTCCGACCTCCTGGTCCCGAACCAGGCGCGCTAACCGGTCTGCGCTACGCCCCGACATGAATTGAGTAGAAGCAAATTATAGCTAACAACGCCCGTCGGAGTCAAAGTTTATGCGCAGCCGCGGGTGTGCTTTCCAGGTTCGGGCAGGCCGGTTGCGGCAGGGGAAACGTGCTTATCACCGTCACGTTCGGCTGGCTATCCGGCCGGTGCGCGCTTTTGTTAAGATGGGCGGGCTGCAAAAGACAAAGCAGGAGGAAATGCAAAAATGGCCGCTCTCCAGTGGAAGAACGCCGGCGAATACCAGGACATCATCTACCAGAAAGCCGAGGGTATCGCAAAGATTACGATCAACCGGCCCGAGGTGCGCAACGCGTTCCGGCCGCAGACGGTCGACGAGATGGCCGATGCCCTGCGCGATGCCCGGTTCGATCCGGAGGTGGGCGTGGTGGTCCTGACGGGCCAGGGCCGGGAGGCGTTCTGTTCGGGCGGGGATCAGCGCGTGCGCGGCGAGGCCGGGTATGTGGACGACACCGGCACACCGCGCCTCAACGTGCTGGATTTCCAGCGTCAAATCCGGACGTGCCCCAAGCCGGTTATCGCGATGGTCGCCGGCTACGCGATCGGCGGCGGGCACATCCTGCACCTCATGGCCGACCTTACCATCGCCGCCGACAATGCCGTGTTCGGCCAGACCGGCCCCAAGGTCGGGTCGTTCGACGCCGGCTACGGTTCGGCCTACCTCGCCCGGATCGTCGGGCAGAAAAAGGCGCGAGAGATCTGGTTCCTGTGCCGGCAGTACAACGCCCAACAGGCGCTGGACATGGGCCTGGTGAACTGCGTCGTGCCCTGCGAACGGCTCGAGGAAGAGACGGTGCAGTGGTGCCGCGAAATACTCGAGAATTCCCCCACCGCCATCCGGTGCCTCAAAGCGGCCATGAATGCCGATTGCGACGGACAGGCCGGCCTCCAGGAGCTGGCCGGCGATGCCACCATGCTCTTCTACATGACCGAGGAAGGCCAGGAAGGCCGCAACGCGTTCCTCGAAAAACGACCGCCGGATTTTTCGAAGTTCCGAAGGTTTCCTTGATCGGTTGCCTGCGAGCCGGGCCGAACTGATACGCTTCCGCGCGAGCCCCCACCAAAGCAGGCACACCCGAAGTCCGTTATGCGTATTTGGTGGAGCGAGCGCTCCCGCGCGAGCCGGGCCGCATTGGTGGGCTCCCGCGCGCCGGGTTTGACTTTAAACAGGCTGTGGCGGGTACAATCTACTTCGTCGGTTTGATGAAACCCCTCCTTAGCGAGTGAGAAAGTGGGCCAAAAACTGTCCGCAAAGAAAACATCCCCGAAAAAGGTCCGCGTGTTGCCGGGCCGGGCCTTTCCTGTGGGCTCGGCCGTCCGGCAGAAAGGCGTCCGTTTCGCCACCGTCAGCCGCCACGCCACGCGCGTGTGGTTGGCCATATTTGAGAACGCGGAAGACGAGTCGCCTGCGCTCGAAATCGAATACGACGCCGGCAAGCACCGCGTGGGTGACATCTGGAGCATCTATGTCGAGGGCCTGGCGGCCGGAACCTTATATGCCTACCGCATGGACGGTCCGTACGACCCGGCGCACGGCCACCGGTTCGACCGCAACCGCTACCTGCTCGACCCCTACGCCAAAGCCATCGCGGGCGACATTGCGGCGGGCACGGCCAAGTCAGTTGCGGTGGGCGAAAAGCCCGCCTGGGTTAACGACATCCACCCCCGCGTGCCGTTCGACGAGCTCATCATCTACGAAACCCACGTGCGCGGCGCCACCGTCCACCCGTCGTCCGGTGTCAAGCATCCCGGAACCTATCTGGGCCTGATCGAAAAGATCCCTTACTTCCAGGAGCTCGGCGTGACCGCGGTCGAGCTGTTGCCCATCCACGAGTTCGGCGAGAGCCTGGACCTGGTAAACCCGCTTTCCGGCGAGGAACTCGTCAACTACTGGGGCTACAACTCGATCGGCTTCTTCGCCCCGTCCGGCAAGTACGCCACAAACGCTTCCGGCAATCAGATAACGGAGTTCCGGGGGATGATTTCGGCGTTTCACAAAGCCGGTATCGAGATTATCCTGGATGTGGTGGTAAACCATACGTTCGAAGGCAACGAGAAAGGCCCCACGGTCTGTTTCCGCGGCATCGACAATGCCATTTATTACATGCTCGACGAGCATGGGCAGTATTTGAACTACTCGGGCTGCGGCAACACCTTGAATTGCAACCACCCGCTGGTGCGCGATTTCATTCTTGATTGCCTGCATTATTGGGTGACCGTGATGCATGTCGACGGGTTCCGGTTTGACCTGGCGTCCATCCTCGGGCGGGACACCCGCGGCCGCGTTGTCGAGAACGCCGGCCTGATCGAGCGCATTGCCGAAGACCCCGCCCTGCGCGACACCAAGCTCATTGCCGAAGCCTGGGACGCCGGCGGCGCATACCAGGTCGGCTCGTTCGGCGATATCCGGTGGGCCGAATGGAACGGACGGTACCGCGACGACGTCCGCCGGTTCTGGCGGGGCGACGAAAAGATGACGGGCGCGTTCGCCACACGCTTAGCGGGCAGCGCCGACCTTTACGAAACCGAAGGCCGCACCCCCGGCCACAGCATCAACTTCATCACGGCCCACGACGGGTTCACCTTGCGCGACCTGGTGTCGTACAACGAAAAGCACAACCTGGCCAACGGGGAAAACAACGCTGACGGCTCGCCCTGCGAGTTCAGTTGGAACTGCGGCGCCGAGGGCGATACCCAAAATGCCGAGGTGCTCGAACTTCGCGCGCGGATGCAGAAAAACTACCTGGCCACGCTGTTTTTGAGCCTGGGCGTGCCGATGCTGCTCGGCGGCGATGAGTTCGGCCGTACACAGAAAGGCAATAACAACGCGTACTGCCAAGACAACGACATCTCCTGGTACAACTGGGAGTTCCTGAAAGAAAACCGCGGCCTGTTCGAGTTCTGCAAGAAGATCGTCCGGTTCCGCAGGCAAAACCCCGCCTTCACCCGGTTGCACTACTTCGACGGACGCGCCGTCGGCCCCGGCGGCTACCCTGACGTCGCCTGGTACGATTTCGCCGGCAATTCCATGGACTGGGACGATGCCCTTTTCAGCCTGGCGTGCCGGATCGACGGATCCCAGAACCTGGGAACCACGCTCTACCTCATGTTCAACCCGGGCCTGCATGACCGCAAGTTCAAGGTTCCCGGCGGCCGCTGGCTCGTCCGCGTGAATACGGCCGCCAACGAACCCATGGACTTGCCCGACGCCGACGACGCGCCGGCAGTCAAAGGCTCGGCGTTTCTGGTTCCGAAAAAATCGATGGCCGTTCTGGCCGCGCAGGAGCTTTTCTAAGACTTCTGCCCTTGTCTTCCTTTTTGTCGTTTACGTCCTTTGGGCCGGTTTTCAACTGATCGAGAACCGGCAAACCGCCTGCAGAACCACCCCCACGATGCTCACCGCCACCCCGAAACACAACACCAGCGCGTACACCGCCACGGCCGCGTAAATCACCCGCTTCCCCGTCTGTTCCCAATGTTCCTCGATCGGCAGCCCCGCAAGCACCGCCACCGGGGCCAGCATCAGCAGCGCCGCGTACATCAGCCACGTCAGGTTGGTGCGCAGCCACTCCCACGTGCCCAGGTCCATTTGCGGTTGGACGGCAAGTTTTACGCTTGCCGCCCCCAGCAGCGTCAGCGCCAGGCGTGCGGTCAGGTCCAGCGCCAGAACGGCCATGACAGTCCCGCCCGTCATCCGCAGCACCTGAACGCCGTCTATCCGCGGCACGCGCTCGCGCAACTCGGAATGGCGCGTGGCGTTGTACATCTCGAAGTAAAGGGTGAGGTAAGCCACCAACGCAAGCGGCCACGTCATTAAACCCAGCACCAACGCGGCAAACCGCACCTGCAACGGGTCGACGCCGACGTACTCGGCAATTCCCCCGCAAACCCCCAGCCACACCCGGTCCGTAACGCTTAGCACAAGCAACGGATGAGACCGGCGCACATCTTTGAGCGCGCCCGCCTGTTCGGCCGGCGGGCCAAGCCGCTGCAAAACGCCTATCACCTGTGGGTCGCGCAACGGGCTGGTCGTGAATGCCTTCAGCTCCCGTTTTATGCGCGCCTTTACGCGATAGATCGCCTGCTCCCGGAACCGGTCGGGAACGTCGCCCAATTCATCGCCCACCGACCGGATATACCGGGCCACCAGCCACTCCTGCTTCTGTGTCAGTCTCATGGCGCTTCAAAGCTGTGTACCGTTTTTTGATAACACGGCACGGAAATAAACGATTCCAAGGGAGGCTGGAGGGGGGAGACTGGAGGGGGGAGACTGGAGGAACAATCAGGAGGAGCTACAACGCGACGCAACGTCCCGTCGGGACGTAATGAGAGTAGCCCAGGACGATAGTCCTGGGACCCCGGACAAACCCCCATTAGAAGTCCCGTAGGGACGGCTGAAACTCTTTCCGCACGGTTTCCCCGATACGAAAAAAGAGCGGGCCCTCATTACGAGGGCCCGCCCGTTGGCTCTTACAGATGCGCGGTTAGAACCGCAGGATCGTCCAGAAGAACGCGTAGTCGGCGTCTTCCTTGGCGGTTCCGCCGTGGAAGCTGTTGCCGAACCCAAGCACGTAGTTGCCGTCCTTGACCGCGTCGCCGGCCCACAGGTGGCCGTAATACACGATGAAGGTCAAGTTCTTGTTGTAGCTGTAGCGGATGACGGTGTCGGCGTGGAAGCCCATGTTATCGTCCGACGCGTCATCCCAGAAAGACAACACAGGCGCGATCGGGAAACGCCACTTGTTGACGCGCCAATGTACGGGCCAGTCAAACGTGTCGTTGGCCCACATATTCTGCAGCCGCACCAGCACCCACAATTTCTCCGTCGGGGTGAGGGTGAAGCCGCCGCGGATCTGGCGGAAGTTGCTCATCTCGCCGTTGTCCTGAAGCACCGGCGCATAATTGAGGTCCGAGAACAGGCGGTTAAACGCCGTACTCGCTTTGGGCTGATCGAACGGATTCAGCCATTCCAGGAAGCTGGTGTCGCGGTTGTCTTCGCCGCTGAAATAGGCGCCGCCGAGGAATACGCGGGGTTTCCAGCCGATGTTGTCGAACGTGTAGCCGACTTCGGCGTCCAAGCCCCAGTTGCCGTCGTACTCGGCATCGTCGTCGCCGTAAAGGCCGAAGATCGAGGGTTTCTTAAACGCCACGCCGACCGCGCCGGCATCGCCGAACTGGTACGCGGCGTCGATGTTGTAATCAAGCGCGCCGACTTTACCCCACAGCCGTGTGCCGACGGTGTGCAGCGTGGTCGGATCGTAATCGTCCAGGCCCAGCAGGTCTTCGATGCCCTCGCCGATCCAGCCCAGTTGCGTGTCGCGCAACGAGCGGGCGTCGCGAATCAGCATCCAGTACAGCGAGGTGTTCAGCGCCGGAGCCCAGGCGTAGGTGCCGTAGACGCCGTAGAAATCAACATCGCTGTCTTCTTCAAGCGGGCTGAGCTCGGCCAGTTTCGACCACCACGCGTCGACGGTCAGCTTGTCCACCGCGTACGTCGCCCGGATGGCGTCAAACGCGATGCGCTGGGTCGGGGTGGTCTTCTCGGCAACGAGGAAGTTCTTGCCAAACTGCAGGCTCTGGCGGCCGATGCGCAGGCGAAGCGGCAGGCCGAACGTGTTGTTGGTCTCGACGAAGCTCTGCAGCACTTCGATATCGTCGCCCGTGTTGGCCCGGCCATCAACGCCGGTGATGTAGTTGGAGCGGAAGTCCGTGCCCCAAATATCGAATGAATAGAATTCGATGAAGGCCGTTACGTCGTCGGTGAAGTCAGCCTTGACGTTCAACGACGTGGCCAACTCGCAAAACGACCACGTATGCGTCTGGTCGCTCCAATCCAGGATGCCGACCACGCCCAGCGGGCTGCCGATCGCCCGGAACGGGAACCAACGGGCCGGGCCGCGGATTTCCGGCGTCGGGCCAAAACCCACCTGGCCTTCGTTGAACGAATCCGGAATGTACCGGAAGCGCGTTTCGATGATGCCGCCGACGGTGACGTTCTGCAGCTCAGCGTGCGCCGTCCCCACAAGCAGCAATGCTACTACTACGGGTAACCATTTTCGCATTTCTCTCCCTCCGCTTAACATTAAACCAGACGTGACCAGCCACGCCCGTCTTAACAACATATCCCCGCGAACTGCCCTGTGCCAGCTTCCCCAACTCCGCGCCGGCGGCAGTCCCCCGGTAATTCAGATAATCACATGCCGGGGTCTCTTATACATGATCCCGGCCCTTTTCGCAAGTTTTTGTCCGGCAGTTTTTTCGACCCGCTACTTCACGCTCAAGTTGCGGTTGTCGACCACCCGCTTGGCCTTGCCCGCCGACCGCTCGAGCGTCTGCGGCGGCACCAGCTCGACCGTGGCCCGAATGCCTGTGACCGACTGGATTTTCCGGTCGATCCGGTCGCGCAACGCCTGCATCTGGCTCATCTTGTCCGAGAATGTTTCCGGCCTTACCTCGACTTTGACGGTCATCTGGTCGAGCGCGCCGGGCCGCTCGATCTGTATAAGGTAATGCGGTGCAGTACCTTCCACCTGGAGCAATGCTTCCTCGATCTGCGAGGGAAACACGTTCACGCCCCGGATGATCAGCATATCGTCGGTCCGGCCGGCAACCCGGCTCATACGGACCGTCGTTCGCCCGCACGGGCACGGCGCGTAATTCAGCGCGGCGATGTCGCGCGTCCGGTAACGCAGGATGGGCATGGCCTGTTTGGTCAGCGTGGTGAACACCAGCTCGCCGTATTCGCCTTCCGGCACGGGCAGCAACGTGACGGGATCGACGCACTCCACGATGAAATGGTCTTCCTGGATGTGCATGCCGTCGCGCTCGCAACATTCGCCGCTCACGCCCGGCCCAATCACCTCGCTCAATCCGTAGTTGTTGAACGCGTACACGTCCAGGTCGGCCTCGATTTGGCGGCGCATGTCTTCGGTCCACATCTCGCCGCCGAAATGGGCGTACTTCAAGTTGAGTTTGTGCGGGTCGACGCCTTGGGCCCTGGCGGCCTCGGCGATGTTAATCGCATAGCTGGGGGTGCAAACCAGCGCGTCCGAGGCCATGTCGGCCAGCAGCATGATTTGCCGCGGCGTGTTGCCCGATGCCGCCGGCAGCACCGCCGCCCCCACTTTTTCCACGCCGTAGTGAAGGCCGAACCCGCCCGTGAACAAACCGTACCCGAAGGCGATATGCACGGTGTGGCGCGGGCGCAACCCGCCCGCATACAGGAACCGCGCGCAGAGGTTTGCCCAGGTGTCCAGGTCGTCGCGGGTGTACGCCACAAACGTCGGCTTGCCCGTCGTCCCGCTCGAACCGTGGAACCGCGCCACGTCCTCCCGCGGAACCGCCAGAAAACCCAGCGGATAGTGCTGCCGCAGGTCTTCTTTAGTCGTAAACGGGATGCGGCGCAGATCGTCGAGCGTTTGGATACTCTCAGGCGTTATCTTTTCGTGCCCGAACGCCTTCCGGTAAAACGGCACGTTCGCCACCCGGGCCGCAACGTCCTGCAGGCGCTTAAGTTGCAGTTCCCGCAACTCGTCCCGCCCAAGCGTCTCTTCAGACGCCCAAACCTCGTTTTCCAAGGCAAAATCCGGCATTCACTACCGCCTTTACTACTGTTCGGCCCTGTCGTACAGCTCGACGCCGCCCACCACGTTGATGTTCTTGGCCTTGAGCAGCTCGATGGCCGCGTCGGGGTTATCGAACCGGAACACGAGCACGGCCTTGTCGCCGCTGCGGAACGTGAACGCGTACATGTATTCGATGTTGACCCCGCCGCCTTCCATGATGGACAACACGTTGGCGAGCCCGCCGGGCTGGTCGGCCACTTCGGTGGCCACCACTTCGGTCACGTTGACCACGAACCCGGCCTGTTCGAGCACTTCCTTGCCCTTCTGCCAGTCACGCACGATAAGGCGCATGATGCCGAACTGCTGGGTGTCGGCCAGCGAGAGCGTGAGGATATTGATGCCCGCGTCGGCGAGCGCCTTGCACGGCTCGCTCAGCCGGCCCGGCTTGTTTTCCAGAAACAACGACAATTGATGTATTTTCATCGCAAAAACCTCTCTCCTTTGCCGCTACATTTTCCGCCGGTCGATGACCCGCTTGGCTTTACCCTGGCTCCGCTCGATCGTGTGCGGCTGGACCAGGCTCAGTTTCACCCGGATGCCCAGCGTGTGCGCGATCGCGTCCGAAAGTTTCTTTCTAACGTTTTCCATGGCGCCCACGGTGTCGCCGAACACGTCGCTTGTAACTTCCACCTGCACTTCCATGCTGTCCAGACCCTTTTCCCGCTCGAGAACGATCTGGTAGTGGGGCAGGGTGCCTTCCACCTTGAGCAGCGCCGCTTCCACCTGCGACGGGAACACGTTGACGCCCCGGATGATGAACATGTCGTCGCTGCGCCGGCCGATCCGCCGCATCCGCCGGATGGTCCGCCCGCACCCGCATTGCTCGGCAACCAGCGAGGTGATATCGCGCGTCCGGTAACGGATCATCGGCATCGCCAGCTTGCTCAGCGTGGTGATCACCAGCTCGCCTTCCTCGCCGTCCGGCAGCGGCTCGCCCGTCTCCGGATCGATGATCTCGCAGTAGAAATGGTCCTCGAACAGGTGCGGCCCCGCCTGCTCCTGGCATTCCATCGCCACGCCCGGCCCGATGATCTCGGACAGGCCGTAGATGTCGTAGGCCTTGATGCCGGCCTCGGGTTCGATCCGCTCGCGCATGGCCTGCGTCCAGGGTTCCGCGCCGAACACGCCCGCTTTGATGGGCAGCTTGCGCATATCGACGCCTAGCTCCTGCGCCCGCTCGATCAGGTGCAGGAAATAGCTCGGCGTGCAGCAGATGGCCGTGACGCCAAAGTCCTGCATGATCATGATCTGGCGGTCGGAATTGCCGCCCGAGATGGGGATGGTCGTCGCGCCCAACGCCTCGGCGCCGTAATGCGCGCCGAGCCCGCCCGTGAACAGGCCGTAGCCGTAGGCGTTCTGGATGATGTCGCCGTTGCCCAGCCCGCAAGCCGCGAACGACCGCACCATCACGCTCGACCATACGTCGATGTCCTCGCGCGTGTACGCCACGACAATCGGCTTGCCCGTCGTGCCGCTTGAAGCGTGCAGCCGAACCACCTCACCCATCGGGCTGGCGAACAGGCCGAACGGGTAGGTATCGCGCAGATCCGCTTTCACCGTAAACGGCAGGTGGCGGATGTCCTCGAGCGTCTTGACGTCCTGGGGTTTCATGCCCTTTTCGTCCATCCGCTTGCGGAACAGCTCCTGGTGGTCGTAAGCCCGCTTGACAATGGTCTTAAGGCGGTGCAACTGCAGCGCGCGCAACTGGATTACCGGCAGATAATCCGGGGCGCTGACTGGATGAAATTCGCTTCCCGCGTCATGCCTGAATGCGTTCACGATGTCCCTCCCGGGGTTCGGCTACCCTGCGGGGCCGGAAAAAGCCCCGCGCCAATTAGCGAAAAAGAGCCCAAATACTTCGAAAGTCGCGCCAAAACTCAACCAAGTGCATGGCCTGGTAGGCTTTGACTAAAAACTTTAACCAAAAATGTTCCCGGCATTCAACTTGTTTCTAGCAGAAATGGGGACGTTGCCCTATTTCTGCCCCGCCGTGCCGAAAACATCCAAGTGCCTGTCGGTCACGGTCTCGACCCGTAGCCCGTCCAGGCCCGCTTCGGCCAATTGCGCCCGAACCTCCTCCACCGTGTAGGCCGAGAGCAGCGAGCGGTGGAACTCTTCCTTCAGCAGATCAGATTCTTTGCCCGAATAACGCTCGACAATGGCCGCCGCGGCTTCCTCGGAGTCCGGCCGCGCCAGGTCGCGCAGGAAAAGCAGCGTGTCCGGCCGGCATACGCGGCGCACTTCCGCCCAGAACCGGCCCGTGTCGGAGATGTGATGCAGAATGCTGTTGGAAAACACGACATCGAACGCCCCGTCTTTGAACGGCGACCCCTTAGAATCCTGCTCGACCAGCCATACCGCCGCCCCTGCCTCCGCCAACGGCCCCCGCGCCAACTCGAGCATCGCCCGCGACACGTCCGCCGCCGCGATCTTCCACCCCGGCCGCCGCCGCCACAACCGCAGCGGGATATCCGCCGGGCCCGTGCCCAGGTCCAGCGCCAATGCCGCCTCCCGCGGCCCGGCCAGCTCTACCAGCCGCTCCACAAACGCCGCGTTCACGTCCGCAAAATCGGCGTCCGCGTAAGCCCTGGCCTCCTCGGCCAAATCCATCGGCTCAGGTTCGGGAATCCGCTGCACAATTTTTCCTGACTTTTGTGGAGTGCGGCAGTTTGCTGCAGATCCGGTATCTGCCTGCGCTCCCACTGTAACCCGTCCAGCTCGCAATAAGCCTGCTCATTGTGGTGCAGGCGTCCCGCCTGCTTCCCTGACTACAGGTGAGACGCCTGCGCTAATCGCTGTAGCTTATTCGTTAGCCCTACTTCCGGCCCATTTTGCGGCCGAACTCGAACACGGCCTTGTTCTGCTCGTGGACTTTCGCGGGCAGGTTGGCATAGATGGCTTCGAGCCAGGTTTTTTCGTCGATATCGAGATAGGTGCTGAGCACGCCGATCAGAGCTACGTTCAGATTGCGGTTATTGACCGGGTTGTCGGAATCTTTGCCAAGATCGTCAATCGTCTGGCCTTCCTCCAGGAACATCTCCGGCGTGAAGATCAGCCCGTCGGGATGCATGGCATGCTGAGCGCACTCAATCTGCGTGGTATCGAGCGCGACCATGTACTGCGCCTCGCCGGACGGCACCATCGGGCTTTGCACCTCTTTGCCGAACCGGACGTCGCTCGTAACCGATCCGCCCCGCTGGCTCATGCCGTGGATTTCGCTCTTCTTCACGTCGTAACCCGCCGCGAACGCCGCGTCCGAGAGCATGTCCGACGCCTTGATGATGCCCTGGCCGCCGAGGCCGGCGAAAACTACATTCGTCACGGTGTTTGTATCAGGCATTGCTCTTCTCCGCCGGGGCGCTTGCCCGGGCTTTCGCTTTTTTCTTCACCGACAACACGCAAGGCCGCCGCGCAATCACCAGCACCAATTCCTCGCTGGCCAGGACGTCTTTCATCAACTTCTCGAACCCCTCCGGGTCGACGCCTTTGAAGACCTCCGCCCGAATGCCCAGCGCCTGTGCCAGCTCCTCGAAACTCAGCTTGCGCGTGGACTCCTTGTTGAGCTTGACGCCGGTGCCGGGGTGGTCCTGGAGGCCCGTCATGGCGGTGGTGCCGTTGTCCAGGATCAGCACGACATGGCCCGTCGGCGGCGGGTTGTACGCCATCTCGACCAGCCCCGTAATGCCGCTGTGCACGAACGTGCTGTCCCCCAGCACGCTGACCACCCGGCGCGCCTCGTCCGGCGGCAGGATGTGCCGCAGCCCGAGGCCGTTGCCGATGCTCGCGCCCATGCAGACGCACGAGTCCATCGCGTCGATCGGCGGCAGCACGCCCAACGTGTAACAGCCGATGTCGCCCATGATGATGCAATCGAGTTTTTTCAGCACCGACAGCACGCTCCGGTGGGGGCAGCCCGGGCAGAGCTGCGGCGGTTTGCCCGGCGGCCACACGGGCTCGGGCGACTCGTCGCGCGCCAGGATCCGGCGCACCCGGTCCACGTTCATCTCGTCGAACCGGTACATCTCCGGTTTGCCTTCGACCTCGATGCCCGCGGCGCGCAACGCGTCCACCAGGTACGGGTCGTTCTCTTCGATTACCACGCAACGCTCGACGCTCTGCGCGAAATCCCGAATCATCTCGTAAGGCAGCGGGTAGCTCATGCCCAGCTTGAGGAAACTGGCGCCGGGCGCGGCCTCGCGCGCATGGACGTAGCACACGCCCGCCGAGATGATGCCCAGCTCCTTGCCGCCGTCGATCCGCTTATGCAACGGCATCTTCTCGCCCCACGCGTAGATCTCGGCCAGCTTCTTACGCAGCCGCCGGTGGGCCGGCCGGGCGAACCCTGGGATCATCACGCGCCCCCGCACGTCATGCTCGAAGTGCGTCGGCAACGGGTCAAGACCTTTCGGACGCGGCTTCACCACGGTCTGCGAATGGCATACCCGCGTCGTCATCCGCAGCATAACGGGCGTCTTCCAGCGTTCGGAGATCTCAAACGCCGCGAACAGGAAATCGTAGGCCTCCTGCGAGTCCGCCGGCTCGAGCATCGGAATGCCCGCCGCCACCGCGTACCGCCGGTTGTCCTGTTCGTTCTGGCTCGAGGCCATTCCGGGGTCGTCCGCCGATACCAGCACAAACCCGCCGCTCACGCCCGTGTACGCCGACGTGAAAAGCGGGTCCGCGGCCACGTTCACGCCCACGTGTTTCATGCAGGCCATCGCCCGCGCGCCGCCGAACGCCGCCCCCAAAGCCACCTCGTACGCCACCTTCTCGTTCGGCGCCCACTGCGCCGGACCGCCCAGCGCCGCCAGGCTCTCCAGAATCTCCGTCGATGGCGTGCCGGGGTATGCCGACGCCAGCGCCACGCCCACGTCCCGCGCCGCCAGCGCCACCGCCTGGTTGCCGCTCAACAACATGCGATCTTTGATTTTTTTGTCCGTCATAAACCTGTCCCAAGCGCGCCGACCGCGCCGAGTTGTAAAGGAAAGATTACCCGCCGAAAAATTAGCAAAATTTTCCCACCTGATCAAATTACCTTTAATTATAACCTCACCCGGCAGTAATCGCGGCCAAAGCAATCGCAGCCGAAGTAGTCGCGGTCCTCCGGCCCGCGACGGGGTATCCGGGCGCACCTTGGCGGAAATCTCAAGCAACCTGTCATCAGGATATGCCGCGTGGACGGGTAGGTGTGTTAAATCCCGGCTGTGATGGACGTTCAAAGCTCTGGCCAATTTCTACTCGCCCTGTCGCCATACCGTCGCGGGCCGGAGGACCGCGACTACTTCTGCCGCCAGGTTTTCTATGCTATGATCACATAGAGTTCTGCAACGAGAAACACAACATGGCTCTTTACCGCTTTCAGGTTCTCATCGAACAGGATGAGAACGGTTATTACGTGGCGGATCGAGATGTGCGTGCGCGAGATGCAGGAAGACGGCCTCGAGATTGAAACTCAGTATCCGAAAGTCGTAGGCGTTAAAACAGTTGAAGTTGCAGTTTAAACCACAACCTTTTCGTTTTGCCTCTATAGTCTCCCCAGGTGATTTTATGGCTCAAAGATACGTGTTTGGCCCGGCGCTTTCCCGGCGGCTTGGGCGCTCGCTGGGGGTGGACGTGGTGCCGTTTAAAACGTGCACGTACGACTGCGTGTACTGCCAGCTCGGGCCGACGACCGTCCACACCGTCGAGCGCAAGCCCTACGTCCCGCTCGACGAGGTCCTCGCCGAGGTGCGCCGGAAGCTCGAGTCGGGCGTGCAAGCCGATTACGTCACGGTCGGCGGCTCGGGCGAACCCACCTTGTACTCGGAGCTCGGCGCGCTCATTGCCGGCATAAAAAAAATCACCGATACGCCCGTCGCCGTCATTACGAACGGCTCGTTGTTGTGGAATACGGACGTGCGCGAGGCGTTGCGCCAGGCCGACGTGGTGCTGCCTTCGCTCGACGCCGCCGACGCACAGGCGTTCCTCGAAACCAACCGGCCGGCCGACGGCTTGTCGTACGACGACATGATCGAGGGCCTCGTGGCCTTCCGCGAGGGGTTTGCCGGCCAGATCTGGCTCGAGATTTTCCTTACGGCCCCTATCGACCCGGTCAGCCCGGCAATCGACCTTTTCATAAGCCACATCGGCCGCATCCGGCCCGACTGCGTTCACCTCAACACGCTCTCGCGCCCCGCGCCCGGTTCAAACGCCGCGCCCGTCGATCCCCGCGTTATGCAGGAAATCGCCCGCCGGCTCGGGCCGAAGGCCGAAGTGATTGCCGAAGTCTCAACCGCCGCGACAGCCGAAACGGTAAGCGGCGTAACCGCGGATGACGTTTTCGGGCTTATCCGGCGCCACCCGTGCAATCTGGAAGACATCGCCGGCGGCCTGGCCATATCCCCTCTCGAAGCCCTGAAACACGTCGAGCGCCTGCTTGAACAAGGCAAGATAGAAACCATCCGCCGCGACAACGCGACGTTCTACATTGCCAGGCAATGACACTTGCGTAGAAGAGGCTTCCAGCTTCTTGTCCCAAGCTTTGCGGCACGCGGCAAAGATGCCGTGTCTACTCTTTCTAAAGCGATTCACGAATGAGATGCCGCATATATCTGTGAGCTGTTCGTAGGCCGGCTTCGCCGAAATCGGCCTTTCCGGGCGGAGCGTCTCGTTCTTAAAGAAGCGTCGCTCAGCAAAACGGCCTTCAGTAGAAGCCGCTTCCGATCATCACGGCTAACCTTTGTGCAACGCCCGGGGCGTTGAGGCCGACTTCGGCGAAGTCCGCCTACTTCCTTTTAAACAAGCAACGCCCCCCGCAGCGCGCGCCGATGCGCGGCAGGGGGCGTCTCAATTCTCTCTACTGGACCTGTGGCCCTTGGCCGGGTTCCACAAACAACTGTACGGTATCCGTGCTGGTTGCGCCGTCAGCGTCGGTAACCGTGAGCTGAAGCTGGTACGGCTCGGTCAAGCTCGCCGCATCGGCGTAGAACGACGGCGCGGGATCGGTCGTGTTGATATTGGCGTCGGTCAACGTGCTGCCGGTCGGAACCGTCAGGAACGTCCACGCAAACGTCAGTTCATTCCCGTCGGGATCGTACGAATCTCCGCCGTTAAGCTGAACGGGCACGTAGTAATAGCCGTCCGGAACCAGCTGGTCGTCGCCCGCGTCCGCCACCGGCGCCTGATTCAAAAACGCTACCGTGACCGTGGCCGGGGCGCTGTCCACTTCGCCGTCATTCACCACCAGTTCCAGCTCGTACGTGCCCAGCACGTCGGGCGTGAACGAGGGGCTCACGCCCGTGGGATCGGACAGGTCGGCGTCTGTAATCGTGCTGCCCTGCGGCACGCTGGTGAACGTCCAGGCGTACGTCAAGTCGTCGCCGTCCAGGTCGTAGCTTTGCGAACCGTCCAGCGTCACCAGCGGCGCCGGGAACTGCGGTTCGTAAAGGAACGCCAGACCTTTAACGGCCCTGTAGAAGTACCCATCCACGGGCGCGATAGTGCCTATAAGCTCCTCGGTGACCGTGCCGGCGCTCACTGTCAGGCGGAACAACTCCGAGGTTTCGATGTAATCGGCCAGGTAGAATTGGCTGGTTCCGGGCGCGTAAGTCATGGCCGTCGGCCTGCTCCAGGAACTTTGGCCGGGAGTGATCGCGAGCGGCGTGACGGCCAGCGGGATCTGATCCAGATCCACCGAGTTGAACTGCCGGTCGGGCCCCTCGTCGGAAGCGTCGCCGGTCGCGTGGTACATCAGCCCGTCGTCCGTGTTGAACGCGATGACCTCGCCCGGCGTTCTATTCTCGGTCGTTTCCGGGAACTGGATCAGGAAGGTATCCAACGTGGTGGTCTTGTCTATCCCGTACAAGGCGTGGTTTGTGTCCACAAACTTGGTCGGGATCGACGGCTGATCATTGCCCGTCACGCCGTAAAGCCCATCGGCATCATCGGCCGCCAAGCCTGCATAAAGATCGGAAAGCGGCGTGATTATCGGGTCGCCCACCGGCACGGCCACGCCCGTGTAGGGGTTGATGCGGCAGAGGGCGATGTAGCCCGGCCAGGGCTCCGCGCTGATGTAGCCTCCGAGAATCGCCCACACTTCGCCCGTTATGGGGTCGACTGCCAGACCTCGGCCGCTGTACACGTCCACCGGCAAAAGGTAGCCGCCACCGTCCAGGATCACCGTGATCGGAATCTCGCCAACGATGTTTGCATTGGTTGGATCGATCTGCAGTAGCGACACGGCGTAGTCGAACGCCTTGTCTCCCTCGCCCCGGCGCGGCAGGCCGTACAGCGTGTCCAAGTTCGGCGCTATGCCGCCCGATTCCGTGTCCCGGTACACCTCGGCTGTCGGCTCGTTGGTGGACGTTACCGCACCAATCGCCACCGGCGGCCGGTTCTCGATGGTCACCACAACCGTGTCAGGCCCGCTGTCAACCTCCCCGTCGTTCACGACCAACTCGATCTCGTAGACGCCCTTCAAGTCCGGCGTAAATGTCGGGCCGGCCGTGTCAGCGCCCGTGAGGGAAGCAGTGCTGCCCGCCGGTCTGGAGGTAAAATCCCAGTCATACGCCAGCGGATCGCCGTCTGGATCGTAACTGAAGCTGCCGTCGAGCGTCACGTCCGTGCCCAGGTATCCCGACTGGTCCTGACCCGCGTCGGCCACCGGCGGCCGGTTTTCAACCGTCACAATAACCGTATCCGGCGCGCTGTCGACAAACCCGTCGTTCACAATCAATCGAATCTCATAAACGCCTTTCATGTCGAGCGTCAACATCGGGCTCACGGTGTCTTCGCCCGTCAGGAACGGCGCGCTGCCCGTCGGACTGGAAATAATCGTCCAGTCGAACGTCAGCGGGTCCGAATCCGGGTCGTAACTGCCGCTGCCGTCGAGCATGACGTACATGTCGATGTACGTGGTCTGGTCCTCGCCCGCGTCGGCCACCGGCGGACGGTTCACCACGGTCACTACGACCGTGTCCGGCGCGCTGTCGACTTCACCGTCATTTACCACCAGTTCAATCACATAATCGCCCCGCGCGTCCGGCGTCAGCGTCGGGCTGACCGTGTCGGCCCCCGCAAGCGAAGCCGTGCTGCCCGGCGGAGAGGAAAGAATCGACCAGTCGAACGTAAGCGGGTCCGAATCCGGGTCCGAGCTGCCGCTGCCGTCCAACGTGACCGGCGTGTCGAGCACGGTTTCCTGGTTATCGCCCGCGTCTGCCACCGGCGGACGATTCAAAACCGTCACAACCATCGTGTCCGGCGCACTGTCGACTTCGCCGTCATTCACCACCAGCTCGATCTCGTACACACCTTTGGCATCCGGCGTCAATGTCGGGCTGACTGTATCGGCCCCCGTAAGCGAAGCCGTGCTGCCCGTCGGAGCGGAAAGTATCGACCAGTCGAACGTAAGCGGGTCCGAATCGGGATCGGAACTCCCGCTGCCGTCCAGCGTCACGGGCGTGTCCAACACGGTTTCCTGGTCATCGCCCGCGTCCGCTACCGGCGGCCGGTTCATAACCGTCACCACCACGGTGTCGGAGTCCGTCGCTTCGCCGTCGCTCACAACAAGTTCAATCGTATAGGTGCCCTTCATGTCAGGCGTGAACGTCGGGTTGGCCGTGGTCTGCCCCGACAGCGAAACCTCGCTGCCCGTGGGCCCGTTTATGAACTCCCAGAAGTAGGTCAGCGGGTCATCGTCGGGATCCGAACTACCGGTGCCGTCGAGCGTGACCACATCGCCCAGGAACACGGCCTGATCGGGCCCCGCGTCGGCCAGCGGCGGACGGTTTTCAACCGTAACCACGACCGTGTCGGGCGCGCTGTCCACCTGCCCGTCGTTCACAACCAGTTGAATCTCGTAGTCGCCTTTCCTGTCCGCCGTGAACGTCGGCGCAACCGTGTCGGCTCCCGCCAGCGCCGCTTCGCTGCCCGCCGGGACCGAGAGGAACGTCCAGGCATAGGTGATCGGGTCTTCATCGGGGTCGTAACTGCCGCTGCCATCAAGCGTTATAAATGAGTCAATAAAGACCGACTGATCGGGCCCCGCGTCGGCCACCGGCGGCTGGTTGGGGTTGATCGCCACCACCTGCCGCGTCGCCGTAAGCGTGGCCGGCGCGTATTCACCCTCCCCGCGGAACTTTGGCACGGCAACGGAAACTGAAAGGGTAACGTCATACGTCCCCGGCTGCTGAAAACAGTGGTTGACCACGCGGCCCTCGCCGGTGGTTCCGTCGCCGAAATCCCAATTCCAGGCCTGCGTCTGGTACGGCGGCGCAAGAATCGAAGTGCCGGTGAACATCACTTGCAGCGGTGCGGGCCCCGTCGCGGGAGTCGCCGAAAGAAAAACGGAACCGGCCTGGTTTCCCGTAAACAAAAGCGGACAACCCGTCAGCGCGCTCACCAGAAAAGCGCAAAGCGCCGCGAGACCTGCTACTCGTGCGTTTTTTTGCGATAGCATCGGCATTCTCCCTCAGTACGGCCGCTCGCGTCGCGAGCGCTGATGCAAAAACCCCAACATTTTCCCCGTGCAGACAAGAAAAAATCTCTACCCTCCGGCCCAGGGTCTTCCCCCCGGCCCGGCCAAAGCGTCTCATATAATCAACTTGCCGGGCTTATTTGTCAAGAAGGCGGGAATTCGAAAGCGGCGTTCCCGCCGATGCGGGAACGCCGCTTTCTCATATTCCGTCTGTTCTATGTCTACCTGGACGGTAAATCCGGTTCCTGAACGATAATCTGCACCGTATCCGTTGCGGACGCGCCGTCGCCGTCCGTTACCGTCAGTTGAAACACGTACGGCACGGTGTCGTTGGCCACGTCGACGTAGAGAGAGGGCGCGGCCGACGTGGTATCGAAATCGGTGTCGTCGAAAGAGCTCCCCGTCGGTACTGACGTCACCGTCCAATCAAACGTCAGCTCCGTCCCGTCCGGGTCGTACGATCCATCGCCGTTCAATTGGACTGGATAGCTGTTGTTATAATAGTAATCATCCATCGGAACCACCTGGTCGGCGCCCGCATTGGCTAGCGGCGGCTGGTTCAAGAGCTCAACCGTCACCGTATCCGGCGCGCTATCAACCTCACCGTCATTAACCACCAGTTGCACCACGTACGTGCCCAGCACGTCCGGCGTGAACGACGTGGTGATTCCGGTGGGATCCGACAGGTCCGCGTTCGTCAACGAGCTGCCTGTCGGCACGCTCTGGAACGACCAGGCGTACGTCAACGCATCGCCGTCCGGGTCGCTGCTGTCCGAGCCGTCCAGCGTGATCAGCGGATTCGTGAACGGCGTCTCGTAGATGAACGCCAATCCCTTGGCGGGCGGCTGGTAGTAAGACTCTTCGCCCAGGAAAAGCTCGCCGATATACTGCTCGGTGGCCGTGGTAGCGGTATCCAGCGTGATCCGGAACAGGTAGGGGATTTCGCTGGCCACGTCCGCCAGGTAGAACTGGTTCGTGCCCGGCGCGTACGTCAGCGCCGTCGGCCGGTTCCAGTGCACGTCCTCGACGGGCATGGAAACCGTTGTGAGGTCAAACGTGTCCAGGTTCAACGACCGGAACAGGCGTGACTCCGGTGCGCCGCCGCCGGTGGCGTGGTACATCAATCCGTCGTCCGTGTTGAATGCGATCACCTCGCCCGGCGTCCTGTTGGGGCCCGGTTCGGGATACTCGAACACGAAACTGTCCAGCGTCGTGACTGGGTCAATCGTGTACAGCGAGTGGGCCGCGTCTGCGGCCTTTACGGCCTGTTCCATCATATTGCCCGTCACGCCATACACGATGCTCTGCTCGTCCACGGCCAGCCCTGCGTACAGTTCTGAAAGCGACATACCAATCGGGTCGCCCACGGCCACCGCCACGCCCGTGTAAGGGTTCACCCGCGCCAGCGCGCGATACGAACCGCTGTACGGAGAGATTATGCTAAACTCCAGCAGGGCCCACATCTCGCCCGTCGTTGGATCCACCGCCAGGCCATAGCCGGCCGATACTGAGATGGGAAGCAGGTAGCCGCCGTTGTCCAAAATGATCGTGATGGGCAACTGGCCAAGAACACTCGCCGTGTCCGGGTCCAATAGTGACAGGTACATCTCCCCCCAGAACGCCTTTTCGCCATAACCCCAGCGCGGCAGCGCGTACAGCGCATCGAGGTTCGGCGTCACCGGGCCTTCTTCGCGGTATACCGTAGCCCCGGGCTCACGCTCCGGCAAAACCACAGCCACCGCTTCCGGCGGCCGGTTGGGGACCGTCACCTCGACATAATCCGGACCACTGTTCACCGTACCGTCGTTCACGATCAATTGAATGATATACAGCCCCTTAAGGTCGGGGGTGAACGTCGGATTGACGGTGTCCGCGCCCGAAAGCTCGGCTGCCGATAATGGCGGCGTCTCGATCAAGCTCCACGAATAGGTCAACGGGTCGAAATCGGGGTCCGAACTGCCGCTCCCGTCGAACGTCACCTCAACGTCCAGGAAAACCGTCTGGTCCTCGCCCGCGTCGGCTACCGGCGGCCGGTTTAGAACCGATACCACCACCGTGTCCGGCGCGCTGTCGAGCTCGCCGTCGTTGACAATCAATTGGAACTCATAATCGCCTTTAAGGTCGGGCGCGAACGTCGGGTTCACCGTATCGGCGCCCGAAAGCCCAGCAGCGCTTTCCGCCGGCGCCGAAACAATCGTCCAGGCGTACGTGATCGGGTCGCTGTCGGGATCGTAACTGCCGCTGCCGTCAAGCGTTACAAGCTCATCCAAATACACCGACTGGTCGGGCCCCGCGTCAGCCACAGGCGGCTGGTTCGGGTTGATCACGACCACCTGGCGGGTCGCCGTCAGCGTCGCCGGCGGAAAGTCGCCCTCGCCGCGGAACTTGGGTACGGCCGCCGCGACACTCAGCGTGACGTCATACGTCCCTGGCTGAAGGAAGCAATGCGTCGCGATAAGGCCTTCGCCGGTGGTTCCGTCGCCAAAATCCCAGTTCCAGGCCTGCGCCTCATACGGCGCCGCCAAGATGGGTTTGCCGACGAAAACCACTTTCAGCGGCGCGGGCCCGGTCGCGGGAGCCGCCGAGAATAAAACCGACCCGGCCTGGTTTCCCGTAAAAAGCAATGGACAACCCGTCAGCGCGCTCACCAGAAAAGCACACAGCGCCGCGAGAACTGCTACTCGTACGTTCTTTTGCGATGGCATCGACAATCTCCCTCAGTGCGACCGTGCGCTCGCCACGCGAGCGCCTGATGCAAAAAAAACTCAACACATGCCCGTGCACACAAACCAGGATTTCCCCTGCTGGCCGTAACCTCCCCTTAACCGGCCATACTTTTCTCATATAATCAACTTGAACCGGACATTTGTCAAGAAAATCCGAACGCAAGGTTGGCTGATTAATTGAATTGACCGCACCGGGCCTTCCTGCTATGATGCGGCTGGCGTCGTGGTGGGAAACGCGCGCCCATTAATTAGGGAGGATTCGCCGGCGCTTGCCGCCTGAGTTGCGGCAGCCGCCGTCGCGATTGACAAAAACCGTCACCGGGAGGATTGGCCATGTGTCGGAAGGGTTTGCTCAGAACAGCCGTGCTCGTAGCCGTAGTCGTGCTTTTCACCGTGTCCAGTTGGGCCGAACTACAAAACGTCATCATCGGCGGCCAGGTCCGCGTCCGCGGGTCGTACTGGCGCCAGAGCTTTGACAACCGGATCTCGCCGTTCCTCGTCGGGCCCGCCTTGCGCATCCCGTCAAGCATGCTTGTCGCCCGGCCCATCGGCGACCTGTTCGGCGGCCAGAATGTCATGAGCTACTGGGACTGGGACGAGCGCGATTCCGATTACCGCCTCATCGAGCAGCGCACCACGCTCAACGTTACCGCCAATTTCAGCGAGCAGGTTAGTGCGTTCATCGAGCTCGAAAGCTTCGACCTGTGGGGCGAGGATTTCCGGTCCAACTACATCACCGGCGTCGATTCCCGCGCCTTCACCAACGACGACGTCGAAATCTACCAGTCGTACGTCCAGGCCAGCGACCTGTTCGGCCTGCCCTTGCGCGCACGTATCGGCCGCCAGGAACTCAGACTCGGCTCGCAGTGGCTCGTGGGCAACAACCTCAACCAGCCCGAGTTCCAGGGCCTCTCCTTTGACGCGATACGCCTCACTTACGGCGGCGATACCTTCTCCGCAGACGCGTTCTGGGCCAAACTCGCCGAGCGAAGCCCGCTCGAAGAAGACAGCGACGTCGACCTCTACGGTCTCTACGCATCCTGCATGGCCGTGCAGGACTGGGTTTTCGACGCCTACTGGCTGTTCGTGCGCGACGCACGCGCCGTGAAAGACACCAACCTCAACTGGATCGGCGAAGGCATCGAAGACATCTTCGGTGTCGATGACTACGACCCGACCGAGCTGCACACCGTCGGCCTGCGGGCCGCCGGCATAATGGGCGGGTTCGATTTCTCCGTCGAAGGCGCATACCAGTTCGGCGACGCCGGCCAGGTCGGCGCGTTATTCAGCCCGTTCGTCTACGGCGACGACGACGCCGAGTTTGACGCATGGGCCGCGGATGCCGAAATCGGCTACCTGTTCGACGTCCCCTGGCGGCCCCGCGTGTACGTCGGCGGCGCGTATTTCGGCGGCGAAGACAACCGCGACGTCAGTTTCGTCGAATGGCTCTTCCCCTTCGACCGCGCCCAGGCCAGCGTGAGTTTCAACCGCCTGTTTTCCAACCGCGTCTATTCGCCCATCCTCGACGATGCCGGCGCGCTCACCAACTTCTGGCAAATCCGCGGCGGCATCCAGGCCGCGCCCACCGAGCAAATCGAACTCGCCCTCAACGTGTCCTACTTCGAGAGCGTCGAACAGTTCGACCAGCCCGTCCCGCGCCCCTGGTACTGGCGAGATTTCGTCTTCGTGCTCGCCCACCCGTTTAGCTTCATCAACCGCGAAACCGATTCCGAACTCGGATGGGAAACCGACCTCACCGCCACATACCACTACAGCGAAGACCTCACGTTCGAAGTCGGCTGGTCACACCTGTTCACCGACGACGGGCTCACCGAAGGCAGCTACATCGACCTCAACGGCCTCTCATTCTCCGGCGGCACAAACGACCAGGACGCCGACTACTTCTACTGGGAAGGCCGCCTCACCTTCTAAAACCCAAACCGGAAACCTCACTGCCCGCCGCAAAACCCGCGGCGGGCAAGTTCTTTACTGAGTTCAACACTGGGACACCCTGTCCAACGGCAAAGGCGTAAAGGCGACGCTATCCTTCATCCATCTGCAGCAACGTCGGGCGTTCTTGCAGGCCGTTCGCCTCCGACCAATCAGACGGGTAGCAGTCCATTTCGTGCTCGTGCTCGTCATCGTCATCGTCATCGTCTCCTTTTTTCAATTACGATTACGATGACGAGCACGAGCACGATGACGAGCACGAGCATGAGCACGAAAGTCATTCCTGTGCCCGGGACACCCAAATCAATGATGGTCCCCTTATAAAACAAGGACTTACGACGAAATTTCAGAGGCGTGTTTAACTCAGGAGACCTTTTCCAAAATCCCACCCTGCCCGCCGCAAAACCCGCGGCGGGCATTTCTTTGATAAGCCCCGGCTCTATCCCCCCCGCCTGAACCGCACCCCAACCCGCTTCCGTCATACGTCCCATACGTCGCATACGTCCCATTGGTCCCATTGGTCTCCCGTAAGCCTACCCGGTTCGCCCACCACCGCCTCTTCGAGGCCATCCAAGCCAAATACTGCAACCCCGGCGACACCCCCGTACTCGTCACCGCCGAACCCAACACCCCCCCCTCGCCACCATCCCCCTCAAAACCCTCGCCAACCTCCTAAACCAGGCCCGGAACCGAAACTGCAATAACGGCGGAGCTGTGAATTCCCGAATCAGGGCGGATTGCGGCGATTGTGAGCGTTAATAAAGAAGAGGCCCCCACTACCTCCCAACAGGCCGGCGGTTCTCATGCATCCAATTCTCCAGTAAAAGATCTTGGCGCGGGCGTCGCAAAAAAAGCAGGCTAACCCCCGATTTTCATACTGGTGTTAAAAGCGAATGCACACTCGGATGCTTAAAAGGTGTCACCGCCACATCCCCCCAAAGCCAAACCTCCCGCCCAAGATCGGCTGTGCGCGCCTGTTCAACGACGCCAGGCTCACCGACGGCAGCTACATCGACTTCAGCGGTCTCTCGTTTTCCGGCGGCACAAACGACCAAGACGCCGACTACTTCTACGGGCAACGCCGCCTGAAGTTCTAAGAAGTCTATTTATGGGCCGGTTTCGCTTTTTACTTCTGAACTACTCTGAGTTGAGAATACTCGCCAGTGTTTTCTCTTGAAGACTGGCTCTTTGTTCAAGTTTTGACTTAATTGTCTTAAGAATCCGAATCGTCTTATAAGAAAAGAGGCCATCCCAGACAGGGGCACCCTTCGAAGCAAGTTCTTTAAGAAATTCATCCGTATGTGGACTTTCGGCAAAAACTAACGATGTGCCAAACTTTGCTCTACATCTTTTAACGAATTTTCTTTGTTGCTCAGAGATTCTTTGAAAGCCTGACCAGCCGAATTGAGTGCCGAAGCGGCTCAAAGTAAAAACCACAAAATTGAACATCCGATCATCGGCCGCAACTAACCCTAATGTCCCATCTTCATAAAAGCTAAATCTGGAAGCAAGCAGTTCCACAAAGCCTTTGAAATTATTATAGGAAATTTCCCCCTTGAATTTGATGCTCTGGAATAAAGAGTTGAGACCCGGAATGACAAAGAGGCTCTCAATGACTTCAGGGCGCATTTCATGGATCATATCAAACACAGAATCATGTCTCACCGAACGCGCGTACTTCTCAATCAGCCGCTTTTGTACCGTCGGCTTCGCTTCGCAAATAAACCTAGCCGCAAAATACTCTTGAAATGAACGGTGCGCATAGACAATTTGCAAGCCATCCTGAACAAGCAGACATACCGCTTGAATCAAATCGTTTAAGTAGTCCTCTTTTTTGACGTCAATAGCTACAGTTCGTTGGCTGACCTCAAGATATTCAAGTGCCTCAGTGTGGTTAAACTCCAGCTTTCTGGCATCGTAGGCATACATGCAAAAAGCTGAGAAAATGCGGGCAAAATCTTGAATGTCGAGTGAAGTTAGGAATTCACGTTTAAACCCTTCTTTAAGCACGTCGTGGCGTTCAAACAGCGCCTCGTAGGCTTGATGATAAAAAATATTAATCTTGTTTGGAATCGTTGCGCTCTGTCCATACGACAAGAGCATAATCGAGAGCAGGAGAGGATTTGAGAGAAATGACTCATGCTTTTTAAAAAGATCCTCCTGTAGATCTTTTAAAAATTTACTTTTGATGCTACTATCGAAAGGTAGCTTTTTAACAAGACTCCGAGCCTGAGGCAAAGTCAACGGTGCAACTTGAAGAATAGAAAAGGTTTGCCATCCGTCCAATTCCGGATCTGGCCTTGACGTCAAGATGACGGCGTTCTTGTCCTTTTCCTTTACGAAGTCCTGAATGTAAGCTCTAACCTCCTTTCGTTTCATGTGACCTACCTCATCATAGCCGTCTAAGAACAGAAGGAAATGGCCATCATCAATGGCCTTCGCAACGTAGTCTCTTTCAAGGGTGAACCCATAAGTCGCAAGTGTCTTTTCAATTAGGTCGTACAAGTTGCCTTCGAACCCATTGAATTGCCGCAACTCAATGAAAACAGGGACCCGTAGCTTCTTTACAAGACAATCGAGAAGAAGATGGCGGACAAGCATCGACTTTCCGCAGCCCGCAGAACCAATTATAGCTACATTTGAGCTAACATTAAGGATATCGACAACACTAGGAGAGTCTAGAGTCTTTTCTTTTTCTTTCAGGTCGAGTGGCACGTAAAACTTGTAGAGCGGAACAGGTTCTGTGCTAATAACAAAAGACTTGACCTTTGAATGCTTCTGAGAGAGCGACTTCAAATAGGTGCTATAAGTACGCTGGAGCTTTAGGCGTAGCTTATCAGCAGCTCCATGAAGTACTGATTTTGCTGTACCCAAGAAGGAGTCAAGGTTTTTCTTCAAAAACGCTGCAACTACTTCATTAAGGTCTAATTCTTCGGCCATCTTTCTCACCTCCGGTGCTTTTTGTCCAGTAGGAATGCTTCTATAAGTCTATAATAGTTTAATGCGGCCACCTATGTAAAAAAGACGGATCGACTTACTTTTGCCCAGTGCTAACCGACTTGTCGGTCGGGCCAATGTGGCCATCACGCTTCTTAAGCGCAACGGGCCGGGGGACCGGGAGGAAGCGCGGGGGTTGTTGTTGGCGGCGCTGGAGGATGCGCGGAGGTTGAAGATTCCGGAAGCAGGGCAGATCGAGCAGATTCTGGAAAAAATCGAATAGGCCGTCCTGATCATTGTGCTCATGTTGAGGTTGTCAGCTTTGGGCGCTATTGCAACACCTTCTCGTATACGCCCAGCACCGCGCGCGCCTGCGTTTCCAGCGCAAAAACCGTCTCCGCTTTTTCCCGGGCGGCTTGGCCCATTTTCTTTGCCTCTTCGGGGTTTCCGCTCAACCGGCGGCACGCTTCAAGGAGGCTTTCGGGCGAGCCGTCGCAGACGAGACCGGTTTTTTCGTCGTCGACGATTTCGCGGAGCATGCCGCGGTCGGCGGCAACCACGGGTTTGCCCATGGCCATGGCCTCGCGGACGGCGCGGCAGGTCCCGTCGCTGCCGGGAACGAGGTACACCTTCGCGTCGAACGCACGCAACATGCCCACGTAGTTGTCGCCGGCGACGTAGCCGGAGAAATGCACCCTGTCTTCGAGCCCGAGTTTTTTCACGGGGTTGAGCGCCACCTGCTCCTGCTTGGTGCCGCGGCCCACGATGATGGCGTGTATGTCGTCGCGCTCGTCAGCGAGCCGGCGGAACGCCTTGAAGAAGTCCTCGTAATGCCGGTGTTTTTGCAGCCGCGCCACGATGCCGAACACGAACGCGCCGTGGGGGATATTGAGCCAGCGCCGTGCGTCGGGCGTTTCGTGTTTCGGGTTGAACCGTTCGGTATCGACGGCGTTGGCAATGACGGTGGTTTGCGATTCGGGATAGCCGTAGGCGCGCGTATCGTGGGCGGCGGCGATGTGCGACGGCTCGATAAGGTGCGCCGTTCGCTTGAGCATGGTTCGGAACGGCCACGCCCCGCCGAACCCGGTGCCGTGGTAGCTTTGCCGGATCACCGGCAGCCCAAGACGGCGCGCGGCCCAGGTGGCGATCAGGTGGGCGTTGTTCAGGTGGGTGTGGATCAGGCCGTATCCGCGCTCTTTCGCGATGCGGATCAACGTCCGCCGGTCTTCCCAGTTTTTCACCCACTTGCGGTGCTTGAGCAGGTTCATGTCGAGAATCGGCTCGATGTCTCTGTCCCGGGCCGCCTCGACAATCTGGTTGAGCCGGTCGGTGTTGCCCGGCGCGCAAGCGAAGTCGCTCTCGACACCGAGCTTGCGCAACGACACGCAAAGGTTCAGCGCCGGCTCCGCCGGCCCCGTCCACCGCTTGTTGCTGAATAAATGCAGTACCTTCATTAGTTAACTTTCACGCCCGCAGCGTAAGTTCAATTCGTCAAACTAAACCTTGCCCACCCGAGCTTTGCCGGGTTGAAAGAATGCCTCATCCAAGGCCTGGGATGATACCGACGGGATTGCGCCGACCGCGGACGGCCGGGCGTCGGCGTTCCGCTATCGCTGCACACCTCCTCGCAATGACAGTGGAGGATTATGCCGCGCACGCTTCCCTTTCTCCTGCCAATCGCGCTGAGGCAACGTGTGCCTCGCCGCGGCACGCGAAAAAAATTCAGCTTGTATCGCCTCTTCTTCAGGTGCGGCCTTTGCTTAGCCGGCTTTCAGCCGGCTCTTCTTTGCACCCGCCTTCAGGCGGGGTGGGCCCGGCTGCCACTGGACCAAGAGGGCGCTTCAGCGTCCTTTTCAGATGCTTCAGCGTCCTTTTCAGATGCTTCAGCGTCCTTTTCAGATGCTTCAGCTTTCTTGTAGCTTAAGCCGCGGTTTCCGTTTCCGCTTCGGGCACCTCATCAAATTTTACCGAAACCAGCTGCGATACGCCACGTTCCGGCATCGTCACCCCGTACAGCACGTTTGCCCGCGCCATCGTCTGCTTGCTGTGCGTGATGATGATGAACTGGCTGTCGTCGGTGAATTCTTCCACCAGCTCGAGAAACCGGCCGATGTTCGCGTCGTCCAGCGGCGCGTCCACTTCGTCGAGCACACAGAACGGGCTCGGTTTCGCCTTGAAAATGCTGAACAGCAGCGCGATCGCCGTCATCGCCTGCTCGCCGCCCGACAACAGGCTGATCCCCTGCGGTTTCTTCCCCGGCGGCCGCGCCTCGATCTCGATCCCCGACTCGAGCGGGTCCGATTCGTCGAGCAGGTAAATGCGCGCCTGGCCGCCGTTGAAAAGCCGCCGGAAAAACACCCGGAAGTTGTCGCCCACCTTCTGGAACGTGTCCATGAACATCTCGCGCGTCGTGGTGTCGATCCGCGCCACGATACCCAGCAGGGTTTCCCGCGCCTTGTGCAGGTCTTGCTCCTGCGTCACGAGGAAATCGTGCCGCTGCTCGAGCTCTTCGTACTCCTCGATGGCCATCAGGTTGACCTGGCCCATCCGGTCGAGCTTGTCGCGCAACTCGTTCACCAGCGCGTCGCGCGCCTCGTCGTCGTATTCGTCCGCGCCGACCTTTTCGGCGTCGAGCGAATCGAACGTCACATGATATTCCGTTAGCACGCGCTCGTCGAGGAACTCGATCTGGTCCTCGTCGTGGCGCAACTCGATTTCAAGCCGGTGGACTTCGGACTGCGCGGCCCGCGTCTTGTCGTGCAACTCGCGCAACAGCTTGATCAGCCCGTCGTTCTCGCGCAACAGGGTTTCCTGTTCGTTCTGCGCCTCGACCACGCGTTTCTGCGCCGCCTCGCGCTTGTCCGACAGGCCCTTCGCCTTCTCGATTTCGGCGGCAATCTGTTCTTCCAGCGTCTTCTCGTTTTCCTGGAACTGCCCGGCCTGATCGATCCGCCGCGCCGCGCTTCGCTGCGCCTCCTCGAGCTCGGCCTGTTCGCGCGCCCGGTTCCGCTCGACCTCCTCGATCCGTTGCACCAGCCCCGCGTGCCGCACCCGCAGCTCCGACAGCTCCCGCGCCCGCGCCTCGAGCGCCTGCCGCGATTCGGCCGCATGCTGCTGGGCCGCCGCCAGCCCGCGTTGAAGTTCTTCGCCGCCGCTGGCGATCTCGTCGGCATGGGCCGACGCCTGCGTCTGAAGTTCGCCGAATTTCCGCCTTTCTGCCTCGAGCCGCTGCGTTTCCTCGTTCAACTGCTGCGCCGACTTCCCGAGGCTCTCCAACTCCGTCGTAAACCGCGCCACGCTCACGCCGATCTCGTTCAGCCGCTTGCGCAACTCGCCGTCGCGCGCGTCCATCTCTTTCAACCGCGCGCCGAGCCCCTGCAAATCGCCCGCGAGCGTTTCGGCCTCGTGCGTAAGCCGTTTCAGCTCGGATTCGGCGCCGGCCACCTGCTCTTCAAGCTCGGTTATTTCCGCGCTACGCCCGAGCAGACCCCGGCTTTCGTTTTTCGTCTGGCCGCCCGTCACCGCCCCCGACGACGACACGATCTCCCCGTCCAGCGTCACCAGCCGCGGGTACCGCTGCTCCGTGCGCGCGATACGGATCGCGTCGTCGAGCGTCTCGACGATGACGGCGTTGTACAGCAGGTACTCGACCGCCTTCCGGATCGGCCCGTCGTACGTCACGTAGTCGATCGCGGCCCCGATCACGCCTTTCTTACCCTGCACGGTCCCGGTGGCGTCATGCTGGCCCGGCCGGATCGTATCGAGCGGCAGAAACGTCACCCGCCCCGCCCGGTGCTGTTTCAAAAAGCCTACCGCCGCCTTGGCCGCGTCCGCCTGCTCGACCACCACATTGTTGATGTTGCCGCCAAGCGCCGCCTCGATGGCCCGCTCGAACTTCTTTTCCGTCGAAAGCAGGTCGCCCACCGGCCCGATTACGCCCTGAACCTCGGGAATGTTGCGCTGCTTCGCCATCATCACCGCCCGCACGCCGATCGCGAATCCCTCGTAGCTGTCGCGCAACTCGCGCAAACTCGCCAGCCGCGCGTCCTGGCTGCTTTTCTTCTCGCGTAACTGCTGGCGCTCCTCGTGCACGTCGCGCAACTGCTGCGCCTTCGCCGCCTGCTCCTCGCCCGCGCCCGACCGCGCTTCCGCCAGCGTCTCGATTTCAGCCAACACTTCGGCCTCCGCCTGGTGCGCTTCCTCGAGCTGGCCCGACAGCGCGTCATTGCGTTCGGTTTGCGATTTCCGCCGGGCGTAAAGGCCTTCAAGCATCTGCTCGACCGTTTGCAGCCGGTTCGCCAGCGATTCGAGCTCGGCTTGCGTCTTGGCCTTGTCGTTCATGCTGGCCACGGTGCGGTTGCGCGCCGATTCGAGCCCGGCTTCGGCTTCCGCGACATCTTCCTGGGCGGCCGCGTGCCGCTGCTCGCAGGCCTCGATTTCGCCCGCGCACGCCGCCAAATCCGCACCGAGCGCCTCGGCCGCCTTGGCCGTTTCGGCCATCTGCGCGCGGATCTCCCCGGCCCGCTGCTGGTAGGCCTCCTGATCCTCGACGGCCTGTTGCTGCTGCTCTTTCAGAAACTCGATCTGCTGGCGCAACAGCGCGATCTGCCGCTCGGTCTTTTCCATTTCCGCGTCAATCTCGCGCACCTCGTCGCGCCGCGCCGTCAACCGCCGCTCCACCTCCATCCGGTTCAGCGTCAACTCCTCGTTGCGCGACTCGAACTGCGTCGTCTCCGCCATCGCCTTCTCGTACGCGTCCTGCGCCGCCCCGAACTGTTGCTTCAGCTCTTTCACGCGCGCCGTCAACGCCGACCAACGCAGCCACAACGAACGCACCTCGAGGTCCCGTAACTGCTCTTTCATCTCGCGGTACCGGATCGCCGCGTTCACCTGCCGCTTCAGCGAGCGCATCTGCCGCTGAACCTCCGCAATCACGTCCGAGAGGCGCAGCAGGTTCTGTTCGGCATTCTCCAGCTTGCGCATCGCCACCTTCTTGCGCGCCTTGTACTTGATAATCCCCGCCGCTTCCTCGAACAGAAACCGCCGGTCGTCGGGCTTGCTCGACAGCACCAGGTCGATTTTCCCCTGCCCGATCATCGAGTACGCGCTCGTCCCGATGCCCGTGTCCATGAACATTTCGTGGATGTCGCGCAACCGGCACGGCGCCTTGTTGATCAGGTACTCGCTCTCGCCCGAGCGGTACAGCCGCCGCGTCACCTGAACCTCCGAGAAATCCACCGGCAGCATCGAATCGCTGTTGTCGAACGTCATCGAAACTTCCGCCATGCCCGTCGGCTGGCGGTTTTCGCTGCCGCTGAAGATGAAATCGAGCATATGGCCGCCGCGAAGCTCGCGCGCGCTTTGCTCGCCCAACGACCAGCGGATCGCATCCAGAATATTGCTCTTGCCGCAACCGTTCGGCCCGACCACCGCCGTGATCCCCGGCTCCAGCCGCACAAGCGTCCGGTCGGCAAACGATTTAAATCCCTGTAACTCCAACCGCTTAAAATGCATCCCCAATATCCCCGCGGGTTAACCTACAAACTTTTACTCGACCGCGCCGTTCACCCGAAACTCGCGCCGAATCGACACCGCTTTGCCCGTCGTCTCGTCGGCTTCAACCACCACGCCGCACAGGCACACCGGCCCTTTGGCCACCTTGAATTCGCTCGGAATGCCGGTCAAAAACTTGTGTATGGCCCGTTCTTTTTCAAGCCCGATCACCGAATCGCGCGGACCCGTCATGCCAACGTCCGTAATATAAGCCGTCCCGCCGGGCAAAACCCGTTCGTCGGCCGTCTGGACGTGCGTGTGCGTGCCCAGCACCGCCGTGCAATTCCCGTCCAGGTACCACCCGATTGCCATCTTCTCCGACGTGGCCTCGCCGTGCATGTCCACAAGCACAACCTGCGTGCGTTGCCGCAGCGTGTCCGCCTCCTGTTTTGCCCGGACAAACGGCGACTCGAAACAGTCCATGAAGATACGGCCCAAAACGCTCACAACACCGAACTTCCGGCCGTCGGGCAGCGTCACCAGCAGCGATGGCCGGCCCGGAACGCCTTCCGGGTAATTGGCCGGCCGAACCACGTTCTCGAACCGGTCCAGTTCCCTTACCAGATCCTTCTTCCGCCACGTGTGGTTGCCCAGCGTGATCGCTTCCACTCCCTGATCGCACAGCTCGTCCAGGATCTGAGGCGTCACCCCGATGCCGCCCGCCGCGTTTTCAGCGTTCACCACCACCGCGTCCAGCTCCAGTTCGTCGCGCATCGAGGGCAGCAGCCGTTCCAGGCAACGACGCCCCGGCCGCCCAACCAAATCCCCAACAAACAATATTCTCATACGCTAGACAACCGTTGGGACGCCCCCCGGTTTTTGTGGGGGGTGTCCCTCTTTTGTTCTTGTTCTGGCACTCGCCATCCTAACCTAAACACCTACTGGTGGTTGTCACACACTAAGGCAACCGCAAGCCATTGCGCTTGCAGCCGTCCCTGGCCAAGAGTAAACGAATTATAGGGGGGGCGTGTCAAGTAGATTCTGCGGCGTAAAAGCACGTGGCGGGCAAAATTCAGAATTATGAGTTTAGTGATACTTGCTTGCGGTTAAACAAGAGAGCACACTTCATCTGCGGGGGGCTCGACTCGAACTCCGTCCATATTAGCGTCAGGCAGGGGCAGGCTTGCATAGGCTTTGCGTCGATGGATTGACTTACGTGTCCGCTCATAGGCGGCAAGATAGAGTGCCTTAACGGAAATTAAAGTACCATCCTCTACCTCAGCTTCTACGCATAGTGTATCTTTTCCATACTGCTGTAGCAGAGCCAATACATCTTTAATTTGAAAGCCGATCGGACGATTGTCAACAGCCGATCGGAATATGGTCAAAAATTCATCCACACGTTCCGCGACAACAGCTTCATCCGCCGCTTGATAGACGATGCAGTCGCCGTGAGGATTGTACCAGGGCGGCGAACTCTTGCCAGACAAACGCTCTTCGTAGCCGGCTTCTTCGACTATCTCACTCAGAAAGTGCTTTTCCACACTAATGCTCCATATCTTTCAGCCCAGTCCATGGGGCTGTTAAAATCGTCCTCAGCAGCCTTTTCTGCTCTAAACTCGTACAGGCAGAATCTCGGGTTAATATATGCCGCAAATACATGCCCATCAGGGAAAGGGGCTACAACATTCTCCCGAACATACCATTCTGAAGGCCTTCCCACGTAACACCAACCGCCTTCGTTAACCATTCGAACGCCCGCAAATATCCGTTGGGGATTTTCAAGTACAAACTTTGCAGCGCGAAAGTTTTCATACTGTGTAGGCGCGTGCCGGTAGCAATATTCGATGAGATCCCCGGGAATAACTACTTTTACTGTGTCCTTTGTTGGTGCACGAGGATCCCGAACTTCAAATTCAAAGTCCCTCGACATTGAGAGCCCTCTCCTAAAGTCTACACTATTTCGGAAAGGTGCGAAATGTCAAGTATTTCTTTTTTTTACGAAACTACTTCGCCGTCTCCACCGCGCGCGTCTCCCGGACCACCGTTACCTTGATTTGACCGGGGTACACCAGCTCTGATTCGACTTTCCGCGCCACGTCGCGCGACAACTGGGACGCTTCGGCGTCGGAAACCTTGTCAGGATACACGACAACCCGAATCTCGCGGCCTGCCTGGATGGCGTAGGACTTTTCCACCCCGGCGAACCCGTCGGCCAGTGCCTCGAGCTGTTCGAGCCGCTTGATGTACGACTCGACCGTCTCGCGGCGCGCGCCGGGCCGGGCCGCGCTGAGCGCGTCCGCCGCCTGAACCAGCACGCCGATGATTTCTTCCTGCGGGATTTCGTTGTGGTGGGCGCCGATCGCGCTGACCACCACCGGGCTCTCGCCGTACCGCTTGGCGAAGTCGTGGCCGATGATGGCGTGCGAGCCTTCCACCTCGTGGTTGACGGCCTTGCCGATGTCGTGGATCAGCCCGGCCCGCTTGGTGAGCGGGACGTTAACGCCAATCTCGGCCGCCATGATGCCGGCCAGGTGGCAAACCTCCTTGGAATGCTGCAACACGTTCTGACCGTAGGAAGTCCTGTAGTGCAGCCGGCCCAGCAGCTTCACCACCTCGGGGTGCAGCCCGTGAACGTCAACTTCCAGGCAGGCCTGTTCGCCCATCTCCTTGATGTTCTTCTGAATCTCGTCGTTGACTTTCGCGACGATTTCCTCGATCCGCGCCGGGTGGATGCGTCCGTCCTGGATCAGCCGCTCGAGGGCAACCCGCGCCACCTCCCGCCGCACCGGGTCAAACCCCGAAAGGATCACCGCCTCCGGCGTGTCGTCGATGATGATGTTGATGCCCGTGGCGCTCTCGAGCGCACGGATGTTGCGCCCCTCCCGGCCGATAATCCGGCCTTTCATCTCGTCGTTCGGCAACGCCACCACCGAAACCGTCGTGTCGGCCACGTGATCCGCCGCGCAACGCTGCAGCGCTTCGCCGATCACCCAGCGCGCCTTCTTCTCGCTGTTCTCGGTCAGCTCGTCTTCGATCTTCTTGAGCCGGAGCGCCGAGTCGCGCTTTACCTCGGTTTCAAGCTGGGCGAAAATGGCCTTTCGGGCCTGGTCGGCCGTCATGCCGCTGATGGCCTCGAGCTGGGTCATCTGCTCGGCGACCAGTTCGGAAATCCGCTCGCGTTCCTTCCCCACGGCCCGCTCGCGTTCGGTCAGCTCGCGCTCCTTCGAGGTCAGCTCGCTGCTCTTCTTGTCCAGCGCCTCAACCCGCTTCTCCACCGCTTCTTCTTTGCCGATAATGCGCTTTTCCAGGGCGACCAGCTCTTTGCGCATCTCGCGGGCCTCGCGTTCGACCTGTGCCCGCAGTTCTACACTTTGTTCCTTAATGGTCGTATTGGCATCCTTGATAATCGACGCGGCTTCCCGCTCGGCGTCGGTGATTAGCTGTGCGGCTTCGCGGCGGGCACGGCCCAACAGGCCGCTCCCAACAAGCCGCCCCACAATCACCGAAAGCAGCACGCCTCCAAGGATACCCGCCCCGACCATCAACAGGACGAGTGGCAATTCCATCAGTTCAACCTCCGAATCCCGCAAAAGGGATGTTCAAATGGCAATAAACCGGCTCGGCAATTGCACTAAAGAAGAAGGCAAGGATTCAGAGTTCTATCCGACCCGACGCATTTCCACGCGAGCGGGCTCCAGTGGAAGGCAAAAGGCGGACTTACCGCGCGAAACGCACGGCAAATGTTTATATCCCGCTAATACCACCCCGGAATCTATCGGAACGCCTGAACGGCGAAGACTGGCCATCAAGTTCAAAATCCCTGTTATCCCCGTGCAATTGGAGAGCACAAAACTCAACTTAACTACGCTTATTATAAAAACTTCGCTAAATGATGTCAACGACTTCGTTCGCGCCGAACGTTGAAGCCTGGCTGAAGACAAACCATTGTAGCATAAGAATTTAAAACGGGAACAAGTTACTGCAGGTTATGCCGGCGCCCCCCGACGGTTACGTAGAATTCACGAAAAAGGTGCCCCCGCAACGCGCAAAGACGCTGCGGGGGCGATTGCATTCGCTGTAGCAGGGCTTATTTCCCTGCCATCGCCTTGATTCGGTCGTAAATGTCCTGCGGGGCAAGACCCTGCTGTGGGATATGTTCCTGAATGCCGCCCTCGCCTGGACGAAGCACGCCCATGTACTTGTATTTCGGCGACAGCCCGTTCTCGAGCAGCCACGTCCCGTACCGGATGCCGAGCCCCGTCAACCGGTTCTGCCCTTCGACCACCAGCACGAACGGCGTCTCGCCCGCGGTCTTCAATCCTTCGGCATCGCACACGTTCAACGTGGGCTTGTTGATCAGCCCGACGTCGATCCCGTCTTCCCGCGCCCGCTCGACCGCGTCCAGCGCCCGGTAAAGCAGTTCTCCGTACGACACCACGTAGCCGGCCGTCCCTTTGCGGATGATCTCGTCTTTGCCCGGCTCGAACTTATAATTGCCCTCGTAAAATTTCGCCCCGTCTTCCTTGCAGATATGCGGGACCTTCGAGCGCGTCGTGAAAACGAACCGGATCCCCTCGTCTTCCCAGATCCGCTCGACCAGCGCCTTGAGCTGGATCGCATCCGCCGCGAAATACAACCGCGTGTCACGTCCTTCCTGCAACCCATTATGGGCGAAGAAAATGTTGATGCCGAAGTGACACGTATTGTCGGCGATCTCGTCGACGCCCGCGTGCGAGAAATGGCAGATCACGTTCGCCTCGTTCAGCCGCGCCATCGTGCTCTCCGACAGGATCATCTCCAAAAAGGCTGAAAACGTGCTGAAAATGCCCTGTTTGCCCTTCTCGAACCCGAACCCGGCCGCCGCCGAAAAGTTCCCGCGCTCCTGGACGCCCCCGTTCACGAACACTTCCGGGTGGGCTTGCCGGATGGCCTTGAGCCCCGTCGATCCCTCAAGGTCCGAGTCGATAACGAGCACCCGCTTCATCCGTTCCCCGGCCGGCATCTTTTCCAGAATGCCGTTGACGATCTTGCCGAACTCCGAGCGGTTTGAACCCCAGTCTTCGCTCGAGCCCTTATACGAAACGCTCACTTTCGGTTTCTCGACCTGGTTCAGAAACTCGACCGCCTCGTTATGCCCGCGGGCTTTGAGGTACGTAATGGCGTTTTCCTTCTTAATGACGTCGTGCCCGGCGTGGCTGCCTTCGATCCCCGGCACGCCCGGCGCCATCAGCCGCTTGTTCACCAGCGCCACCGGCCCGTCGTGCGCCAGCGCCTTCCGGATGCGCGCGTACATCGTCTCGAGGTGCTCGCCCTGGCCCACGTCCACCGTCATACCGTGCCCGACAAGCGTCCGGGCCACGTCGTATCCCGGCATGTACTCCCAGGGATGGCCCGAAATCGTCACATTGTTGTCGTCGATCATGATTTTCACGTTCAGCGCCTGGGCCACCGCCAGCCGGGCCGCTTCCGCGTCGTTGCCTTCCATCTGCGCCCCGTCCGAGCCCAGCACAAACACCGCCTTGTCCGGGTTGGCTATGGCCACCCCGTTCACAAACGGCCACATGTGGCCCAGCCGGCCCGAAGCGAACTTGATCGGCGCTTCCGGGTTGGGTTCCGGATGCCCGTACAACCCCTCGTTCGGCGCCCGGTACTCGTACAGCTTCTCGAACGGCATTTCGCCGTTGAACGCCAGCAGCGCGTACTGCACCGCCACACGGTGCCCCGCCTCGTCGAACAGAATCGGGTAAACGCTCTCGCCGCCGTTGATAAACCCATCCGCAATGACGACTTCCGGCACAATGCTGTAAGCCCCGCCCGTGTGTCCGGCGTAGCCTTTGATGCCCGCGATGGCCGAGAAGAAGATAATCGTGTCGCGCATGACCTGCACGTTCGCGCTTAGCTGCTCGAACTGCTCCGCACTCAGCGCTTTTTGCGAAACATCCAGCTTAAGACGCTTATACTTGCTGACGTCAATTGGAAAACTCATCGTCTTTTTCCTTGTTGTGACTTACTTCAGGTTCAAACGGTCCGAAGTATAGCAAATTCCCGCGGGCGTTTAATAGCTTGCCGAAACGTGAAAAACACCGGAGAGAAGGTCAAAACGTTCGTTGGCACCGCTCTTGCTCTAAACCCGGCAGGCAGGGGATATGCAGCGGAGGATGTTTGCCATGCGAACACGCGCATACGTTAAGGAACTGGCGGCCGCGCTGTTGGTGCTGTACGGCGCCGGCTGTTTTGCAGCAGAAGACGCGGTTCTTTCCGCGAGCAACGATGATTTGCCCTTTTCAAGCGGCTCGATGGTGCCGCCCGAATTGCGGGGCGGCCAGGAGATCGAGAAACCTCCGGCCGATTTGCCGCGGTACCCGGGCTGGGTTGTTCTGAAAGGCGGCGCCTATATGGGCAGTAGCCGATCCTTAAGTTTCAGGGCCATCACGCAGGATTCCCCCACCAAGGTCGTCAGCGAGTTGCGCCGACAGGCCCGGGCCGCGGGCTGGAAAGAAAAACCTTCCGTCGTGCCCAGCGACCTTGTCCTCGAGTTGGAGAAACCCGGCAGATCGCTCACGTTTACCCTTCTGGACGAGCAGGGCGTGACCGAAATCACGGTCTCGCTTGCGCCAATACCCACCGAAGCCGATCGGGCCTTGGCCCCCGGCGGTTACGCCCGGCCGCAACCGGCCCATGATGAGCCCGTAGTCATCGAGGCGCCGGCCGAAGAAAGGCTCCCGGACGACCTGCCCCAACTGCCGGGATGGGAAATCGAACGCAAGGCTTCTTTCGGAGCCACAGGGACCTGGCATGTCACGGCATCGATTGAATTGAACCAATCGGCGGCGGTAGCTCAGCTCGAGAGGCAGGCCAGGAGCTTGGGATGGAGGGGTTCATACGACGCTTTCGCCACCTCGGTTTCCATGACGTACAGAAAGGATGACCGCACGCTCGACATAAACGTGAACCCTTACAGCAAAGGCACGCGCATTACCATGTGGTGCTCGAAAGACATTGACACTTCAAGCATGCGCCGGGAAGCGCTCGAGTGGCAAGAACGCCAGTGGCAGTCCATGGACCTTCCGCCCGAAATGAAGCAGCAGGTTCTAGAACTCCTGGAAAAACAAAGAAACGAAAGGGATCCGCGCCCGCTGCAAGAGCGGATGGTCGAAGAATTGGCGCGCCGGCGTTCGCCCGCGCCGCCTGCGGAATTCCCCGCCGACTTCCCCGACTGCGCGGGCTGGCAAGTTGCGCTGCGCGAATCGAAGTACGGAAATACCTGGCAGGTCCATGCCACGGCGCCGGCGCAGCTCGAATCCGTCGCCGCCGAAGTTACCCGGCAGGCCCGCGCCGATGGCTGGGTGTTGGACGCCGTTCTGTCCCACTGGAGCGAACCGAACGAGGCGCAGGCCAGGGGCTGGCAAAACGACGACTCGTACCGCCTCGAGTTCAAGAAAAAACGCGCACTGATGGACGTGGAAATCGCGGCAAACGGGCCGGCTACGGTTGTCGATATCGAAGAACGGGTGCTCCCCGCCATTCCCGGTGACAAAAGCAGCCTGCTCGATCCCGAACCCGCCCCCGGGCCCACCGACCTGCCCGGCATGCCCCGCGATCTGCCCAACCCCGGCCTGCGGATTATGAGACACCAGGCGTTCGACGAGATGGGCATCCACTGGGCGCAGTTGCACGTCCACATCGATCCCGAGACGGCCAGGCAAAAGTTCGTCGAACGCGCCACCGCGCTGGGCTGGCGGCAAACCGCCTGCCCCGTCGAAAACGAACGCGGGATGCGGTTCGAGAAAGACAATCTGATCCTGGCCGCCGCCCTCGTGTTCGACCGCGAACCAACGCCGCTCGAAGTCGATCTCAAGCCCAGGAGCCGGTCATTCGGCGTCCAGATCGAAATGATGCGCTACCCGCGCAATCCCCTGCCGCCCAAGCCCGCCTCGATGCAACCAATGACGGCCCCGCCCAAAGACTGCCCCGTCTACCCCGATTGGACCCTCGGCCCCGGCTGCGGAATCGGCCCCGGAGGCGATTTCAGAATTGTTGCTTCAACCACCGACCCGTTTTCCAAAGTAGTAGACACTCTCTACACCAGGCTGCACTGGGCCGACTGGTGGCCGCAGGTCGTCACTTTCCTGCAATCGAAAGCCCTGCCCAATCTCGTCGTATGCAGAAAAGGCAAACACAAGCTCGCCATGTTTATCGCGCCCGAACCCGGCCAAACCAACATCTGGATGCTGTGCTTCGATTGAGCGCCGCCTTGTTTTGTTCAAAAACCGACTGCGCCCGGTTCTCCCGTTGACCGCGCTTTCTTGCTGTGATACAATCCAACGCCGTTACGCTTGAAGGAGATGCCATGGCAGTCGCTAAGCGGATAACCCTGTTGCTCCTGATCACCTTGGCCCTCTCGCTGTCCGGCTGCGCCCGCAGCATGCGCGACACCACCGGCTTTGCCGTCTCGCAGGCCGCTACCGTCGCCGCACCCTACGAACAGACTTGGCAGGCCGTCAAAGACACCCTCCGGGAACGCGAAGATCCCGGCGGCTTCGAAATCTACACCCGCGACAAACGGGGCGTGTTCATCGCATACGAAAACACCGGCCGAATAGGCTTTGTCATGCCGTCTCGGGTACAATATACGGTTAGCGTCGAGCCGGCCGGCGAAGAAGCCAGCCTTGTTACGGTCGAGACGGTCCGGCAGGTGTACGGGGTTACGCTGCTCACGTACCCCGGCTGGCACGACAGGCCCGTAAAATCGCCCGAAAAAGCGCAGGAACTGCTGAAAAATATTCAGGCCCGAATGGGCTGAGTAGATAGCGGGGGGTAGCACGATTCCAACGCGCGCGCCCGCGTCGGCCGCCACGGCGGCCTAACCCGGCGATGCCCCCGAAGTTACGATGAAATTAATACTGGCTGAAAGAACTGAGGTACGATTTAACGGCAAACTAACCTCGAAAACCGATAAAATCAAATAATCATTTGCCTTTTCGGCCCCTAAAAGATATAATTACTTTACAAGAAACCACGGTGAGAGGTTTGGATTTATGTTATCACTCATTGAAGTTACATGCCCGCATTGCGGTGCAAAAGGTCAGATCATGTTGCCCCCGGCCGGCGCGATCATCGTCGGCCCCTGCCCTGAATGCCAGGAGCTGGTCGTGGTGTTCTGCGGCCAGGTGCTCCCGTTGAAGAAAGGCGTCATGACGGACGGCTCGAGCAAGCAGAAACGCCAGCACATCATGTCCGTGCTGACCAGCTTCCTGCGCGACCGCGTCGGCCAGATTGTCGCCGAAGACGATGATGTGAAAGACGTGCGCGACGAGATGCCGCGGAAACCTCAACACCCCGTGTCCCGCGAAAAATCGGCCGCCTCGCCCGAAAAACGCCCGGCAGCCGCCGACAAAAAGGTCCGCGAGCAGGAAGCCGATCCCATCAGCCACGAAGACGTGCGCCGGTTCGTAATCAGCGACCTCAAAAAACTCGACGACGGCGAGGAGTTCAAAAAAATCTTCGGCTAAACCGCCGGATGACAGATACTCTTGGAGAAGCCCCGGAACCAACCACGGTTCCGGGGCTTTTTCTTATACATTAATCGCGCCGGATAAGGAACGAACCCTCCGAACCCTGCTCACAGTGCCCGCTGCAACTGTTCCTCTTAGTTAGCTAGCTTATGAGCCCTCAAGTATGCTAGACTGCCGCCGTCCAACTGGGGTATACGACGAAGAAGGCTGCGAATATCCAGCGCGCCAGGGAGGGAGGCCCGTTATGGCTGTGGAAATACCGTTGGCTTATCTCAAAACCGAGCCAATAGAACATCTGCGTTCGCCGAAAGGCGAGAAAGAAGAAGTCGTTGCGCGTCTGATGCAGGACTTGGCAGACTTCGCACATGAAGCCCTTGATGCGGATGCCTGCTCGGTTTTTCTTGTCGACGAACAGGTGAGCCGGGCAGTTCAGGTAGCGGGAACCGGCTACCAGAAAAGATTTGCCGGAACTGCCAGCAGGCCTGTCGCCTTCAGGGAAGAGGTGGAAGAACGGCCCGCACCCGGGGATCGCCTCGGTATAGCAGGTTGGATCATATCCACCGGATTGCCGTTCCTGGCCAGAACGCCCGAAGAACTGCAAGCCCACCCTCATCACCGCGGCGATTATGACCAGTCTCAACTCCCTGACGGGAAACTGCAGATCCAGACTTTCCTCGGCGTTCCGATCCGCGGGCTGCAGCAAAAGATTCGCGGGCTGGTAAAGGCCGAAAGGCGCCAAAAGGAAGGCGTGACCGGAAAACCTTTTTCAGCCCAGGACGAGATCGTCCTCTCGAACATTGCGGCGGCGGCAGGCCGGTGCCTGGACTACCTGATCGCCCTGGCCCTGGAAAACAAACCGCAGCACGCAATCACCGCGTGGACCTCCGATGTCATTTCGGTCGCAGCCGGCGCGGAACCGGACCTGCCAAGCTTTGTAAACGTCGTCGCAGAAGTCATAGCCGTGGCCGCCGGAGCAGAATCCTGTTCCGTCTTTCTCATCGACGACAACGGCGACTACCTGACGCAGGTGGGCGGTTATGGCTACCAGGCCAAAGGCAATCTCATCCGATCCTACAGAATGCCGCCCCCAAATACGCCGCCGGAAAGGTGCGGCGGGTTAACGGCCTACATTGCCTGTTCCGGAAATCCCGTCTATGCGCGGGACGCCGAAGCACTCAGGGAACACCCTGCATGGAAAGGCAAGTTCGACCCGGATAATTTCATTTATCAGCAACAGTGCGAGGCCTTTCTTGGGCTGCCCATACAAATCGGCGCCCGTGTCATCGGCGTGCTCAAACTCGAAAACAGCACGCCAAAAACCGCCGACCCGTTCCCCCCGGAGATTCAAAGAAACGTTAGCGTGCAGGTGCAAAGCCTGGCGTTGGCCCTGGTGAACCTTCGCGTCCGTGAAGCTACTCATTACGGCGTTATCGAAACGGCAACCGAAACCATCAACAAGATCTTCAGAGAAGGCGGCGACGTGCCCGAACTCGTGAGCCGTGCCATAAAAGAGTTCTCAACAAAACTCAATGCCGAAGCCTGCGCCCTGTTTATAAAAGAAGGCGACAAACTGGTCCAGCACGACTGGGGCTGCTGGGGCTATGCCACCCGAATGAAGCCGGGAACGCGCCGCGAATACGATTGGCGTTCCCGCGACAAAATTAAAGAAATCCCCCGCGATGAAAGCGAAAAGGTGGGGCTGACGGTCTGGATTGCGGCGGTAGGCGACCGTTTTGTCGCAGGAACGTACGAACAACTGAAGAATCACCCCCATCACCTGGGAACGTACGACCCCGAGAATTTCAAGAAAGACGAACGGTGCGATTCCTTCATGGGCTTTTCTCTCAAGGTGGGCGGCAAACCCATCGGCGTGATCAAAATCGAAAACAAAACCGACCCCAGATCCGGCAGGCATGTAGCCTTTACAAAGGAAGACGAGCTGGGTTTCCGGTTGCTCGCCAGCAGCCTCGCCAACGCCATATATTTCATGAGAGGCCGCGAAGAAGACAACCTCGCCAACTTTGTCCAGACCCGCGCGGGCCAAAAATCGATGTGGGCGCTTGGCCTGCGTAACGGCCGTAAAGGATTGCAGGCGTTTGACGTCGATTTGCCCCCTTTGCCCGACGACGCCGTACTCGTGCGCACTCACTATCTGGGTATCTGTGGCACCGACATTCACTCGTTCGGCGGCAACAACGAGGGGAAGTTCGACCTCATCGAGTTTCACGAGGCGCTCGGTGAAGTAGCCTGGACGGGACCCGCCGTCGACGAAAGAAAACTTGCCGTGGGCGATATCGTCGTTCCGGTCGTGCGGCGTTGCCAGGAGTGGGACCAGCCCACATCCCCCGACACCAAAGTCACCTTCGACTTCCGGCCCTGCAAAGAGGCTGCCCGCTGCCAGTACTACCGCAAGCCCGACTCCTGCCCGAAAGGGGAGTACCCCCACCTCGTAGGAACCGGCGCCGACAAAGAATACATCGGATACCGCAGCCGCGGCACCGGGAAGTGTCACGGGTTCGGCTCGCAATACTTCGTCGACACGCCGGAGTGGCTCATACGCGTCTGCACAAGAAACGAAATTCAAGACGGCCAATGGCGGCGCGAGTTTCTATCGCGGCTCATTCTGGTCGAACCTCTCGCCGTGGTGTGGAAGATGAAAAGGGAGATCGAACACGTACGACCCGTGCGCCCGTTCCAGGACAGAATTCTCACGCTCGGCATGGGCCCCATCGGTTATCTCGCCACCTTCGTCATGTGTAGCATGTATCCCGGCCTGCACAGCACCGCCGTGGACCGCGTTTCAGACCAGCGGCAATGGATCAGGCAGATTCGAGAAGATTTCCACCTCCAATACAAGGAGTTGGCTCACCACACCGCCTGGCACGCCGGCGTCAGCCGCACCAACGGGCTGTTCGACATCGTCGTCGAAGCTACCGGACAACCCCAGGACGTTATTCAGGGCGCCATCGACGTTCTCGCACCCAACGGAATCCTCGTCCTCCTCAGCGTTGTCGGCAAGGAAGGCGACCCAAGCGTCTTTTTAGACGGTGAAGCGCTCAACGCCATCGTAAAGAAAAACGCGCGCATCATCGGCTCGGTAAACGAGTCGATCGAGGACTTCGAAAACGCAATCGATTTCCTGAAACGCTTTCACGGCGGCGTCAGTTCCTCTCTCGACCACCTGATTAACGAAATTCCGCTCGACCCGCCCAGGTGGGACGTAATCGAAAAGGTGAGGGAAATCAAAAACGAAAAACCCTGGGAAAGAGTAACCGAGCCGAAAATTGTCCTGAAAGCCGCCGACTTTAACGTGCCTCACTAACCGGAAATACCGGAAATACCCGTCGTCGCGCAAGGCGCCACGCTCGACGAAACCGTAGCCAATTTGAAAGAAGCCGCCGAACTCCATCTCGATGGAGAGAACCTTGCTGAACTCGGCCTTGCCCCAAACCCCACCGTCGTCGTCACCATGGAAGTCGACACCCTCTATGCCTAAAGCATCTTCAGGTTGACCTGCGGTAACTTCTCCTATTGTGGTGCAGGCGTCTCGCCTGCTCTGGCAGCACTCCCATCCCCGCACCTCATCCTTAAATCGCTCTAGCCTCCGCCGGATGTAGGGAGGTTTACTCTCAAAAAGGCAGTCACGTGAAGCTGCGGCGAATTGGTCCGGCCGGCGAACGGCAGATGCTTACGGTTCCGAATCATTCCGAACTCGACACGGGAACACTACGAGCAATTATCAGGCAAGCAAGCCGGTATGTAAGCATGGATGAACTTCAACGTCAGTTCTATGCTTGACCAAGAGGCGTCGTCCTCAGCCGTTCCGCCAGCCGCGTCATTCGCTGCGTAACCTTATTGTTCCGTACGGCGATGGCGATGGCTTTTTCGTCGCCGACCAGCGTGACGATTTTTGCCGCCCGCGTGATAGCCGTATAAAGCACGTTGCGTTGCAGCAGCAGGAAGTGCTGGGTGAGCAGCGGGATCACGACGGCGGGGTACTCGCTTCCCTGGGATTTGTGGACGGTTGCGGCGTAGGCGAGCGTGAGGTCGTCGAGGTCTTCGAACGGGTATATAACGGGCCGCTCGTCGAACCGGATTTCCAGCGTTTTCCCCTCCTCGTCGGCGGCCGTAATGGTCCCGATATCGCCGTTGAACACATCGAGCTCATAGTTGTTGCGCAGTTGCATGACCTTGTCCCCGAGCCGGAACGATTTCCGGGGCAACGGCGCGCCGCCGGGGTTGAGGGCCTGCTGGAGCTCCTCGTTCAGCCGGGCGACGCCCGCCTCCCCGCGGTGCATCGGCGCGAGCACCTGGATGTCGCGCATCGGGTCGAGCCCGAACTTTTTCGGAATTCGCGAGGTCACCAGCTCGACGACCGTCGGCAGCGCTTTGGCCGGCTCTTTCCGCTCGACGAAAAAAAAGTCTTTGGCGTTGAACTCGGGGAACTGCCCCTGGTTGATCCGGTGGGCATTGCGGATGATGCCGCTTTCGGCGGCCTGCCGGAACACCGTTTTCAGCCACGCGACGGGCACGGCGTTGCTTGCGATGATGTCGAACAGCACGTTCCCCGGCCCCACCGACGGCAACTGGTCGACGTCCCCCACCAGGATCAACCGCGCCTGCGGCGGCGCCGCCCGCAACAGGTTGTGCATCAGGTACACGTCCACCATCGAGGTCTCGTCGATGACGATCAGGTCGGCATCGAGCGGGTTGTTCTCGTCGCGCAGGAACTTGCCTTCCTTCGGGCTGAATTCGAGCAGCCGGTGGATCGTTTTCGCCGGCCGGCCCGTCGACGCCTCCATCCGTTTCGCGGCCCGGCCCGTCGGCGCCGCCAGCAACGGACCGTAGGCCTTCTTCTCGAAGATATCGAGCAGGCTGCGGATCAGCGTCGTTTTGCCCGTGCCCGGGCCGCCCGTGATCACCAGCACTTTCGCCGAGCACGCCACGCGCACCGCATCCCGCTGTTCGGCCGACAGCTCGATCTTGTTGCGCTTCTCGACCCACGCGACCGCGTTTTCCGGCCGGTCGGTTACGTCCGGCGCAGGCGATCCCATCAGCCGCCTGAAATAATGCGCGCAACCCGTTTCCGCCGCGTGCAACGCCTTCAAGAACAGCCGGTCGTCCTCGCGCACCGCTTCGCCCCGCGCCGTCAACGCCCCCAGCGGCGAACGCAGCCGCTCCTCCCCCACCCCGAGCAGCGTTGTCGTCTCCGCAAACAGCCGGTCCTGCGGCAGAAACACGTGGCCGTCGCCCGCCGCCTGTTCGAGCGCGTAGAGCAAGCCCGCTTCGATCCGCTGCGGGGCGTCTTTCCGTATGCCGAGGCTCTCGGCGATCTTGTCGGCGCTTTTGAACCCGATCCCGTGGATGTCGCGGGCGAGCCGGTAAGGGTTTTCGCGCAACACGGCCACGGCGCCATCGCCGTATTTCTTGTAGATGCGGACCGCCTGCCCCGTTCCGATCCCGTGCCCCTGCAAAAACAGCATGATCGACTGCACCGCCTTCTGCGCCTTCCACGCCTCGCGGATCTGCCCCGCCCGTTTTTTGCCGATCCCCGGCACCTGCCGCAACCGCTCCGGCTGCTCGTCGATCACCCGCAGCGTCTCCGCCCCGAACGCGTTTACCAGCCGTTTCGCGTAAACCGGGCCGATCCCGCTGATCAGACCGCTGCCCAGGTATTTCTCGATACCCGCCACCGTCGCCGGCAACACGGTTTCGTACCGAGAAACCCGCAGTTGCCTACCCCACTTCTTGTCCTCGACCCAGTGCCCCCACAACCGGATCGTCTCCCCCGGCGACACCGCCATCAGGTTGCCCACGAACGTCACCGGCTCGAACCGCCCCTCCTCCCGCAACCGCGCCACAAAAAATCCCGTCTCCGAGCTTTCATAAACGATCCGCTCGACAACCCCCTCGACCTTATCAAGTTGTCCGTCATCCGCCGGCACGTTTGCAATTTCCCCGCTAGTCCCACGCGTCCCAACTGTCCCACGCGTCCCAGTTCCAGCCGCCTGCCTTCTCGCTACCCCTGCTTCCCGCCCGCCTCCAACGCCACCGCGCCCGGCCGGCGCACCAGCTCCGCCATCGTCACCTCGCCCGGCGGCACATCACCGCCAAACGCCCGCCGCGCAATCTGCTCGTACGCCGGGTCCTGCCGCAACTCCGACGGATCGCTCCCTGCCTCCCGCAACGATTCCACCACATCGCCCACGGTAATCTTATCCAGCGACCGCGCCGGCTGGTACAGCGGCGGGTCCGAAGCGCTCCGCGTCACCAGCCGCGCCTCCTCGAGCAGGCGCAGCGTATCGTTCAACAGGCGCGACGGCACGTTCCATTTCATCGCCGCCTCTTCGATCGTCAGGCCGGACTCGCCCGCGTCGAATCGCCGGCACAACTCCGACATCGCCCACAATCCAACCGCTTCCCGGTACGCGTAGCTGGCGTTCTCGACAAACCGCTCCATCGCGTACGTGCTCTCGTTCTGGTAGGCGAAACTGAGTTCCGCCCCCGCCAGCAGAACCAGCCAACTGAGGTAAACCCACATCAGCAGCACCGGAATTTCGGCGAAGTTTGCGTAAACCAGGCTGTACCGCGACAGGCCGAACTGCAACTTCACATACGCCAGCGACAACAGCGACCAGCCCGTGCCCGCGATCACGCCCGCAAGCAGCGCGTAACGGAACCGCACCCGCGTGTTCGGCACCATGTAATAAAAGGCCGTAAAGATGATCCAGCTCAGCGCGTATTGCGACCAGTGCAGCAGGTAACGCATCGGGCCTATCTGAAGCGGCGAGTTCGGGCTCTGCAACACCGCCTGAACCGTTAGCACCGCAACTACCAGAAACGGCAGCAGCACGATGATCTTGATGTAATTGGCCAGCGTACGGTAGTACGACCGCCGGTTGCGGATGCCCCAGATCTTGTTCAACGAGCCCTCGATGTTCATCATCATCCCGAACACCGTCGTCAAAACGAAGGCCAGCCCGGCCAGCGTCAGCGCGCCCGGTTTGGCCCCCTGCTCGGCCAGCGTGATGATCCGCGCCGTGGCAGGGTCTTCCGTCCCCGTCTGCGCGGGCTGGAGAAGATCAAGCAGGTATTGCCGCGTCGACGGACCTTCCACCGACGAACCCAGCACCGTCGATAACAAATCCGCGACCGAGCGCTCCACGTTGAACGCCTGGATGATATAGAACATCAGCGCCAAAAACGGGACCACCGCCAAAGCCGTCGCAAACGTCAACGCCGACGCGCGCAGCAGAAGATCGTCTTTCAACACCCCCTTGACAAGCAAAATCGCCACCCGGACGTGCTTGATGATGATGCCCGGCGATTTCCGCTCCCCCGGCCCGCCGATGTGCCACACGTCGTGCGTCAAGAAGCGACGCCCCCGCTGCAGCGCGTCCCCCGCGTCCTGCAACATCTGTGTAATCCGGCTAGCCTTCACGGCTCATTTCTCCAGCCTTCAGTCCCTGGCGCCCCACCGCCAACCATGGCAATTCCCTGAACAAACCTCCACTTGTCATTGCGAGCCCCGCACCGCCTCCCGCAGCGATTCCCAGAAAAACATAACGCATCTGTATTCCTCCACCTGAGCGTTTTCAGGCCTGAAGGGCCGTTAGCATGGTAGCCTGGGGCAGACGCCCCAGGTTGCGTGGAAGCCCCAGAGAAAGAGCCCTGAAGGGGCGTAGCAAGGGTCTGCGCAATTGATGTTCTTAGCAGCCCCCCCGCCAACGCCGGCGAATTTATGAACAACAAGCAACGGCAATCCCGATCCTCCACCTGTCATTGCGAGGAGGCATGCAGCGATAGCGGAATGCCGACGCGGCAATCCCGTCGGTATCATCCCGAGCCCCGGCTGAGCCACAGTTCCTCGCCCTCAACCTTAATCAACTATCAACCTCCCGCCAGTTTACCCCATAAGACCCCTACCGCTCCTCTTTTTTCTCCTTCTTCCCCCCCAGCCACTTCAAGGCGTTGGGCAAATGCAGGTTAAAATTCCGCCGCACGCCCTTCTCCTCTTCCTCGGCCTCCCGCGCCTTTTCGACGGCGTCCGCCGGTAAAATCGGCGGCGCGACTTCGAGTTTCGGCGGGCGCTGCTCGATCAGCGCCGGCAGGTTGCGGCCCGGAGCACGCACCGACGGCCGGGCCGAAGGTTGCGGCCGCACCGGCTCCGGCAGCCATCCCCACCACCATTTCCGCTGACTCTGCTGCGGCGGTCTTTTCCCCGTCGTTTCGGATCGGTTGTCCACCACCGGCGGTTCGGCCGTATCCGGCTCGCCCGGTATCAGCAGGCGCTCGGCCCTCAACCGCGCCGGGCCAAGCACGCAGTAAGTTTGTGCGGCCCCGTCGTCGTACGCGGTGAATGTTCGTGTATCCCGGTTCAGCTCCTGCTGTTCCAGCCGAACCCATTCTCCTGCCTCGTACGCGTACACCCCCAGCTTGTCGATGTCCTGGTTCGAACAAAGCACCCGCGGTACAAAAACCTCGACATGCATCTTGACCGGCACGTATCCGGGCGTCAGTTCCGGCCGAACGAACAGCGTAAACGGCGCCAGACCCGACGGAAGCTCCGCCGGCTCCTCGAGTGAAACCGCCAACCGAGCGTCGACCGGTTCGGGCGTCTGCAACGCAAAAAGCGCGTCCATCCCGTCGGGCCGGAGATGCACGACGCGGCCGCGGGCGCTGGTTGCGTTGCGCTGCACGTCCTCGACCGCAAACCACGCCTGTTTGAACCGGCCGTCCGTCAGCAGGTCCAGCTGGTCGGCGTAGTGGCCGGAAGCAGGGTTTTCCGAAACCCCGAACGGAAGCAGGCTCACCGCGCTCGGCTGCTCCCCGAACGTCACCACCATCCCGTAACCGAACCCGTACGTCGCACGCCACTTCCGCGTGTCGTAAACAAAGTCCGACGCCACGAAGATCGGCTCCCCGGACATGCCCCCGCCGATCGGCTCCTCGGCGCTGCCGCGCATGATCGTGTGCACGTCGCCCCACGGCACCGTCAGCGAGTTGAACTCGTTGCGCATCATTCGGGCGGCGTCGGCGGCCGCGTTGAGAGCCGCTTGTTGAGCCGCGGTCGAGTCCTGCTCGAGCGCCGTCAAAAAATCCTGGCCCGACAGCATCGGCGCCAGATCCTGACCCTGCAACGACCCCCACCAGGCGTGGAAAAACGTCATCCCCACGCTCGACGGATCCGCGGCGTAGTTCCAGTCTTTCAGCACCGCGATGCCGATGGCCGTGTCGGGGTGCGAATTGGCGACAAAATCCTCGCGCGCCTCGGCCGCCGCAACGATCTTCGGCACGATTTCCGCGGCTAGCGGCGCCACCGTATCGAACAGCATCGCCTGCATATCGGCCGTGCTCTGCCCGCCCGTTGCCAGCAACCGGCGCACCCGTTGCGCCCGCCGCGTGTCACGGTCCGTCCCGAACCAGGGCGGGAACGCCTCGGGCTTGATGCCTGTCTTATTGGTGGCGCCCCAGGGTGGATTGCCGCACGCCTGCACGTAACCCGACGCCGGGTTCATCACCGACGGCAGCGTCCCGAACGGGATGATGTTGCTCCAACCGAACCGGCCCGCCAGCATCGGCGTCGACCAGTCGATCCGGGCCGGCGGCAGCGGCTCCTCTTCGTCGGGCGGCGCAAACTCGACCGCCGGCTTGTCGCCCATCTTGGCATTGTACAGATACATAATGTTGCCGGCGCGGTCGGCGTACGTGACGTGAAAACACGGCAACTGGTGCATGGCCAGGGCCGACTGGAATGCCTGGAAATCCTGTGCCATCCCCATCGCGGCAAGCTGGGCGATCGTACCGAAGTCGCGGTAGCCGCCTACCTGGTACGACAGCACCCGGCCCCCTTCCACGCTCACCACCGGCCCCCGCGCCGTGTCCAGGCATACGACCGATCGCTCGACCGGCCCCTCCGGCGTGGCCACGAAGTACGTGCGCATGTTGGCCAGCATCATCATGTGCAAAAGCTGGTCGGTGTTCTGCAGTTTTGTCTTTTTTAGAAGCGATTTCGCGTTTTTTTCGTTCAATTCCGCGCCAAAAGCCGGCTCGATAAAAACATCGGCGAAATCCGGCTGGTTGGGCGTGAGCGCCCAGCCCAGCGCGCCGTTGTGGCCCTGCATGATGACCGGCAGCCCGAACAGCGTCGCTCCCGCCACGTTCATCCCCCCGCACACCAGGTGCGCCTCGTACCACCGGAACGGCCCGTCGTAATACCCGTGCGGGTTGATCGCCAACATAGCCTCGCCCGTGGCCGATTTCGACGGCGCCACCGCCCACGCGTTACCCGTGGTGGCCGGCGCACCACGCCGGTACGCGCCCGGCAGGTCGAACGGCGCGAAGCTGGTCAGGTAGCAGTGCAGCAGCGCCAGGATGTCGGCGGGCTCGACCCCGTCGGCCCAGGCGGGCGTCTGCTCGGGGTGCTCGACGATCCAGGCGTTCACGCCGGTGGCGAACCCGGCGCAGAGGTCGCGGGTGAGCGGGTCGAGGTTGGGAAAGGCGCTGCGGGCGAGCATGCCGTGGCCGAGTTTGAGGGCGAATTCGTCCGATTCGGCCATGGATTCGCCGAAAACCTCGGCGCCGCGGCCGTTTGCGATGCGGTACGCGGCCAGCATGGGTTCGAGGTGGTCTTCGGCCTGGGCCCAGCCGAACGCGAACGCGAGCGCCTGGGGGTCGTCGGCGTAGACGTGGGGCGTGCCCCACTCGTCGCGGTACAGGGTCGCGCGTTGCCACACGGAGACGGGGTCGACCGCGGGCTGCGAAAAGGCGGGTACGGCGGCGAGCGCCAGAGCGGCGCAAACGCCTAAACCGCAATATGTTAGCTTGCTCATACGTCGATTATACGCGTTCGTGCGTTTGCTTCAAATCAAAAATTTCTGACGAGCGCTTCGGGCACTTTGCCGCGCCGGCCGGGGTTGCTGTTTACGGACCGGGCGGCGTAGACCTCTTCGATGGTAAAGCCGGCGTAAAGCTCGCGAACGAGGTCCGTCATCGAGTTGGATAGCAACAGTTTTGCGCCTTTTTTTGCAAGTTTTGCGAAAACTTGGGCCAAAAGGCGCTGTTTTTCCTCGCCGAATCCGCCGCGGGCGTAGGCGGTGAACGAGGCGGTTTTACTGACAGGGTGGTACGGCGGGTCGAAATAGACGAAATCCCCGTGGTGGATTTTTTCGGCAATCATATCGAACGGCTGCAAAGCAAGCTTAACTTTTGTCAATGCCACTGAACAGGCGTTAAGGTTGGTTGCGTCGCAGATCAGAGGGTTCTTGTAGCGGCCCATGGGGACGTTGAACCGGCCCTGGCTGTTTTCGCGGTAGAGGCCGTTGAAGCAGGTGCGGTTGAGGTAGATGATGCGTGCGGCCTTTTCGGGGAGGTTTTCGGGGTTTTTCGCGCGAATCTCGTAATAATAGTCGCGCGAATGGCGCTGCTGGTGGCGGTTGAGCAGGCGGATGACGTCGTCGGGGCAGTCTCGCACGCCCTGGTAGGTTTCGATGAGGTGGGGATTGGCATCGGCGAGGGTGACCTCGGGCGGGAGTTGGCCGCGCCGGGCGAGTTCGAAAAAGAGCGCGCCGCCGCCCACAAACGGCTCGAAATAGCGCGAGAACGGGCGGGCGTGCTGGACGCGGGGCAGGAGATCGGGGAGGAGCGCGCCTTTGCCTCCGGCCCACTTGAGGAACGGGCGCGGGGCAGGCATTGTGCGTGTTTTTCGCGGCATGGGGGGATTATGCTTGTGGGCCGGGGATTAGCGCAAGAAAAGTGGAATTCGGATATGGGTTGACTTGATTTGAGGTTCGGATTGTGGTATCCATAGTTATTGCTACCTCGCAGATCCTTTCTATGGTATTTGGTGAATGAAACTACATCCTTCAGCCATCATCGATCCCAATGCCGAACTGGCGGACGATGTTGAAGTTCAAGCTTATTCGATTATCGGCCCTCATGTGAAGATCGGGTCGGGAACCGTCATCGGGCCGCACTGCGTTATCGACGGGCGGACGGAGATTGGCGAGCGCAACCGGACCTTCAGCGGGGCGCAGATCGGGGTTCTCTCCCAGGATCTGAAGCACAAGCCGGAGCTTGCCGGGCGCTGCGTAATCGGTGATGAGAACATGATCCGTGAGCATGTGACGATCAGCGCGTGCACGATGACGAGCCTGGACGACAAGGACCGGGTCACGTCGGTCGGCGACCGGTGCATGTTCATGGCTTATTCTCACGTTGCGCACGACTGCCACGTGGGGAGCCGGGTGATCATGGCGAACTGCGCGTCGTTGGCGGGCCATGTGAATGTCGAGGACGGCGCGATTCTGGGGGGTCTTGTGGGCGTACACCAGGAATGCGTAGTGGGTTCGCTGGCGTTTGTGGGGGGGCTGTCGCGGGTGGCGAAGGACGTGCCGCCTTACATGATCGTTGACGGCAACCCGGCGACTTGCTGCGGTCCGAACACGGTGGGTTTGAAACGGAACGGTTACGACACCGAGGAGCGGGCTCGCATCCGGCAGATGTACAAGATCATGTTCCGTTCGGACCTTAACACGACGCAGGCGCTGCAGGAGATCGAGAACTCGATCGAGTCGAGCCCGGAACGGGATCATTTTACAGGTTTCGTCAGGAATTCGGTCCGGGGCATTACGAAATAAGCGATCCGCGGCGGCTCTGGCCTCCGCAGGGTTCAGTTTTTTCTTCCAACGCATTTCCAGGAGTCCGAGGATATTCCAATGTCAGAGATACGCGCGGGCGTGGTAGGCGTCGGCCATCTTGGCTATCATCACGCGCGCAATTATGCGGGGCTGGAGGGGGTCAAGCTTGCGGGCGTGGTGGATCTCGACCAGCGGCGGGCGTGGAAGGCGGCGGAAGATTTCGACGCACCCGTTTATGAGAACATCGAAGAGCTGGTTGGGGCGGGCGTCGACGCGGTTTCCGTGGCGGCTCCGACGACGCAACATCACGTGTTGGCGATGAGCCTGCTGGAGGCGGGGGTGAACGTGCTTGTGGAGAAGCCGATTGCGGGGGCTTTGGCGGAGGCTCGGGCGATGGTGGATGCGGCGAAACATTCGGGCGCAGTCCTGCAGGTGGGGCATATCGAGCGGTTCAACGGCGCGGTTCAAGCGCTGACGGGCGTGGTGAACTCGCCGCGTTTCATCGAGTGCCACCGGCTGAGCCCTTACCCGAATCGTGGCGACGACGTTAGCGTCGTTCACGATTTGATGATCCACGATCTGGATTTGGTGCTGGCTTTGACGGGCGGTTGCGCGGTACAGGTTGATGCGGTGGGCGTGCCGGTTTTTTCCAAGTTTGAAGATATCGCGAACGCGCGCATCCGGTTCGAGTCGGGTTGCGTGGCGAACCTGACGTGCAGCCGGATCTCGGTCGAGCGGATGCGGAAGATCCGGGTGTTCGAGACGGACGCATACCTTTCGACGGATTACAGCGAGCAGGAGGTGCTGGTTTACCGGAAAAAACCGGGGACTGTGCCGGCGGGCCATTCGCCGATGGAACTTGTAACGGTGGAATCGTTGCCGGTCGAACGCGACGAACCGCTGCGCCGTGAGTTGCAGGCTTTTGTAGCCTGTATTCGCGACGGCCGCCACCCTGTTGTTTCGGGTGAGGACGGACTGGCGGCCCTGGAACTTGCCGAGCGGGTGATAGCCGCGATACGGGGGCAGCGTTGAAGCGGATATTTTTTTCAGCGGGCGAGTCTTCGGGCGATTTGCACGGGGCCAACCTGATACGGGCTTTGCGTGAATCGGACGGCGGGGTCGTTTGCGAAGGCCTCGGGGGGCGCCGGATGTCGGCGGCCGGAATGGAACTGGTTCACGACGTAGCGGGCCGGGGCATCATGGGTTTCACGGAGGTGTTGAAGTCGTTCGGGTGGATTCGGCGCGTTTTTCTTGACACGGTGGCCCGGTTGCGTGCGTCGCGGCCGGATTGCCTGGTGGTGATCGATTACCCGGGATTTAACCTTCGCCTTGCGCGGCAGGCGCGCGGGTTGGGGATTCCGGTTGTCTACTACATCAGCCCGCAGGTGTGGGCCTGGAAGAAAGGCCGGATAAGAACGATAGCGGAACGGGTGACGAAGATGCTGGTGATACTGCCTTTTGAAGAGGCGCTTTACCGCGAGGCCGGGGTGGATTGCGCGTATGTGGGGCACCCGTTGCTGGACCAGATATCGGGATTCAATCCGAGCGGCCTGTTCGAGGGCGAGCGCGTGATCGGCCTTTTGCCGGGAAGCCGGGAGCAGGAGATTGCGCGGCTGATGGGCACGATGATCGACGTGGCGCGCGGGATTCGGGCGGCGTATCCGGGCGCGCGGTTTGTGGTTCCATGCGTCGATGTGGCGCGGGAGGCGCAGGTTCGGTCGCTGGCGCGGGGTTTTGAACTGGAGACGGTGGTGGACGAGCCTTACGAGGTGCTGAGCTCGGCGCGATTCTGCCTGGTGGCATCGGGCACGGCGACTTTGGAGACGGCTTTGTTCGGCGTCCCGATGCTCATTGTGTACAAGACGACGCCGGTGAATTATTGGATAGCACGGAACGTGGTGAAGATAGAACATATTGGCTTGGTGAACATTCTTGCGGGCCGGGAAATCGTGCCTGAGTTTATTCAGCACGACGCCGATCCGCTGAAGATCCTGCCGCACGCGCTCGACCTGATCGGAGACACACCGCGCCGTGTGCAGATGGAAAGCGACCTGCGGGCCGTGCGCGAGAGCCTTGGCGGGCCGGGCGCGTCTGAACGTGCGGCGCGCGAGATATTGGCCGTGGCTGGAGGGGCCCCTAATGGCTGACCGGCTTTTTCTTTTCGACGGAACGGCTTTTGCGTATCGCTCGTTTTTCGCGATCCGCGCGGCGCTGAGCGATTCCAAAGGGCGGCCTACAAACGCGGCGTACGGGTTTACGCGGGTGCTGATGAAAATCCTGCGGGAAGAGGAATTCTCGCATATCGTGGTGGTGTTCGACGCGGCCGGCAAGACGTTCCGGGAGGAACTGTATCCGGATTACAAAGCGACCCGCCGGGAGACTCCGTCGGACCTCGTGCAGCAATTCCCCCTGATCGACATGGTTCTGGAGGCGTTCAACATACCCATTTTGCGCGTTCGGAATGTGGAAGCGGACGACGTGATGGGCACGCTGGCGCGGCGGGCGGAAGCGGCGGGGATGGAAACGGTGCTGGTGACGAGCGACAAGGACCTGCTGCAACTGGTGACGGACCACGTGGTGGCTTATGACCCGGCGAAAGGCGAGACGGGGGCGTGGTACAGGGCCGCGGAGGTGCGGGAGCGGTTCGGCTGTGGTCCGGAGCACGTGGTGGACGCGCTGGGCCTGATGGGCGACACGGCGGACAACGTGCCGGGCATCCGGGGAATCGGCGAGAAGACCGCGAAGAAGCTCCTGGAAAAGCACTGTTCGCTCGAAGAGATCTACGAGCATCTCGATGAAACCAAGGGCAAGCTTCGGGAGCGGCTGGAGTCGGGGCGGGATATCGCCTTTCTGAGCCGGCGGCTGGCGACGATCGACACGGCCGTGGACGTGGAGTTCGATTTCGCGAGTTGCCGGCGGCGGGAGCCGGATCCGGCGCGGCTGGCGGCCGTTTTCGCGGAATTGGAGTTCCAGACACTGCTGGAGAAGTATCTGCCCGACGCGGGCGAGCACGAGGATCTGCGTTACGTTCACGTTTACACGCCCGAACAGTTGGACGAGGTGATTGGCAGGTTGCGTTCGGCGGGGGAGTTTGCGGTGGATACGGAAACGACATCGACGGACCCGATGCGGGCGGAGCTTGTGGGGATTTCGCTTTCGTGCGAAGCGGAACGCGCGTGGTACGTGGCGATCGGGCACACGTGCGAGATTCCGGGGCTTTGGGAAGAACTTGGCGGTGCGGACGCGCCACGGGGACCGCTTCAGATCGACCGGGACACGGCGCTGGAGAAACTTCGCCCGCTGCTGGAAGACGCCGCCGTGGGCAAGACGGGCCACAATATCAAGTACGATCTGATTGTTTTTCGGCGGGCGGGGATCCGGCTTCGCGGGATTACCATGGATACGATGGTGGCGTCATACTTGACTGACCCCTCTCGTTTGAGGCATAATCTAAGCGAAGTCAGCCTTCAGTACCTCAAGCGCAAAATGATCCCCATCACCGACTTGATCGGCAAGGGGTCGAAAGCCGTCACTTTTGACCAGGTTCCCATTGACCGCGCGTGCGAGTACGCGTGTGAGGATGCGGACATTGCGTGGCGGCTGGCGGGGGTGTTCCGGGGCCTGCTCCGGGAACGGGCGGTAGACTCGCTTTACCGCGACGTGGAGTTGCCTCTGATAGGCGTTCTGGCCAGGATGGAAATGGCCGGGATCACCATAGACACCGCCGTTTTTGAGCGTCTTTACGACGAAATCGCCGTGCGGTTGAAAGCCCTCGAGGCGGAAATCCACGAGATGGCCGGCGAACCGTTTCAGATAAATTCGCCGAAACAACTGCAGGCGATCCTATTTGAAAAGATCGGGTTGGCGCCGCGCCGTAAGACCAAGACGGGTTTTTCGACGAACGTCGACGTTCTGGAAGAGCTCGCGCTGGAGCATCCTCTCCCGAAATTGATCCTGGAGTACCGGATGCTGGAGAAGATGCGCGGGACATACGTCGAGGCGCTGCCCAAACTGGTGCATCCGGAGACGGGCCGCATTCATACGTCGTTCAACCAGGCGGTAGCGGCGACGGGACGGCTTTCGAGCAGCGACCCGAACCTTCAGAACATTCCGGTTCGCACGGAGATCGGCCGCAGGATTCGCGAGGGGTTTATCCCGGCGGAGAATTGGCGGCTGATATCGGCGGACTACTCGCAAATTGAATTACGCGTTTTAGCGCACCTCTCGGGCGACGCGGGCCTGCGCGAGGCCTTCGAACAGGACGCGGACATCCACCGGGATACGGCGGCGCGGATTTTTCGAGTGGCGCCGGAGTCGGTGACGCCGGAGATGCGGCGGCAGGCGAAGGCGGTGAATTTCGGCGTGATCTACGGGATCAGCCCGTTCGGGCTGGCGCGGAACATCGGGATCAGCCAGTCGGAGGCCGCGCGGTTCATCGACAATTATTTCGAGCAGTATCCGGGCGTGGCGGAGTGGATCGCGGCGACGTTGGAGAAAGCCCGGAAAGCCGGCTACGTGACGACGGTCTTAAACCGGCGGCGGTACATCCCGGAGATCAACAGCTCGGAGTTCATGCCCAGGAAGGCGGCGGAACGGGTTGCAATGAACACGCCGGTTCAGGGCAGCGCGGCGGATATTATCAAGCTTGCGATGCTGGAGCTGGACGGGGAACTGTCGAAGCGGGAGCCGCGATTGCTGTTGCAGGTGCACGACGAGCTGCTTGTGGAAAGCCCGGCGGACGAGGCGGAGGAAACGGCGGCGCTGGCGAAATCGGTGATGGAGGGCGCGATGGAGCTTGAGGTCCCGCTGAAAGTGGACGTCGGGGTAGGCCTGAACTGGGCGGTGATTCACTAGTTTGGAGCTTCGAGAGAACTGCTGAAGCGTTCGAGAAGGACGCTAAAGCGCCCTAAAGGTTTTTTAGAAGTTCGGTGCCACCCCGGCTGAAGCCGCGCCGTATGACGGCGGGTGCAAAGAGGAGCCGGCTGAAAGCCGGCTAATATTGGAAATAAATGCTCCGCTGTGAGATTGGAAGCAAACACTGCGCCGCGATATTGGAAACAAAAGCTGCGCTGTGAGATTGGAAACAAAAGCTGCGCTGTGAGATTGGAAACAAAAGCTGCGCTGTGAGATTGGAAGCAAACACTGCGCCGCACGCTGTGCGGTTGCGGGGAAACAATTGTGTTGATAGAAGTGTTGTCAGATAAAAAGCGCCTGCTCCCGCCTACGGGGGGCGAACCTGCCTTGGGTGGGGGCGCGGAAATGCGAGGCGCTGACTCTGAAGCCGTCCGGCCGTGCGTCCGGCACGGGATTCGCGAGGCGGCGGCGCCCGAAGGGGAAATGCATGCCAGATAGAAACGGAGACAAATCGCAAACCAAGAACCGGCCGCGAGGGCCGAAACGCGGGGGCGGCCGCCCGGGACATCAAAAGGGCAAGAAACCGCCGCACCGCCCACCACGCCAGCAGCAGCCGGTAGAAGTGATGCCGAACGACATCGAGCCGGAAGAGATTCCGCAGACGAACGGGCCTGAGATCGAGATTACGTCGCTGAAAGCGATGTCGATGAACGAGCTGGTGGATATTGCGCGCCAGATCGGCATTGAAGGCTACACGGGGCTGAAGAAGCAGGACCTGATCTTCAAGGTTTTGCAGGGCAGCATCGAGAAAGCCGGGTCGATTTACGGCGAGGGCACGCTGGAGATTCTTCCGGACGGGTTTGGTTTCCTCCGCTCGGGCGACTATTCGTATTTGCCGGGGCCGGACGATATTTACGTTTCGCCGTCGCAGATCCGGAAGTTTTCGCTGCGGACGGGCGATACGATCCAGGGCCACGTTCGGCCGCCGAAAGAGGGCGAGCGTTATTTTGCCTTGCTGAAAGTGGAGGCCGTGAACGGCGAGTCGCCGGAGGTAGCGCGGGAACGGATAATTTTCGACAGCCTGACGCCGCTTCATCCCGACGAGCGTTTCCGGCTGGAGACGTCGCAGGAAGAGATAGCTCCGCGCATCATGGACCTGATCGCTCCGATCGGCAAGGGCCAGCGCGGGCTTATCGTGGCGGCTCCTTTCACAGGCAAAACGGTGCTGCTCCAGAAGATTGCCAACAGCATTACGCACAATCATCCGGAAGCGACGGTGATCGTGCTGCTGATCGACGAGCGTCCGGAAGAAGTGACGGACATGTCGCGGTCGGTGAAGGGCGAGGTCATTGCGTCGACGTTCGACGAGCCGCCGGAACGCCACGTTCAGGTAGCGGAAATGGTGCTCGATAAAGCGAAACGGCTGGTTGAGCACAAGCGGGATGTTGTGATCCTGCTTGACTCGATTACGCGCCTGGCGCGGGCGTACAACGTGATTGTGCCGCCGAGCGGAAAGGTGCTTTCGGGCGGCGTGGACGCGAACGCGTTGCAGCGGCCGAAACGGTTCTTCGGCGCGGCGCGCAATATCGAGGAGGGCGGCAGCCTGACGATCCTTGCGACGGCGCTGATCGAGACGGGCAGCCGGATGGACGACGTTATCTTCGAGGAGTTCAAGGGCACGGGCAACATGGAGATTCACCTGGACCGCCGCCTGATGGAGAAGCGCATTTTCCCGGCGATCGACGTTCACAAGTCGCGCACGAGGAAGGAAGAGTTGCTGGTTACGCAGGAAGAGCTTCAGCGGATCTGGCTTCTGTTGCGTGTGCTGAGCCCGCTGGAAGTGGCGGAGGCCACGGAGTTGCTCGTGAACAAGCTGAGGAAGACAAAGAGCAACGCGGAGTTCCTGGCGATGATGCAGAAGATGTAGGGACGACGCGGGAGACTCACTTTACAGCCGCGCCGGGCGGAGAACGCCGGGCGCGGCTTTTTTGTCTTGGGTACATGGGACGCATGGGACGCATGAGACGTATGTGGGCAAATGGGGCTTGATGAGCGGTGGAGGCGGTTAAGCCGCGAAGCGGAGAATCTCGACTTCAGCGCCTTTGCAGACGGCTTCTTCGGCCAGCGCGAGTAGTCGAGTGGCGATTTCTTCTGAAAGGTAGTATTCGCCGCAGTTGTTGCAGATTTCCGCGGGTACATTTTTGATGATAATAGTTGATTCTTCCCGTTGGAGAGTGACCGTCGTTTTACCGGTAGCTGTTTGGCCGTGCTTACAGAGTGTGCACTTCATTCTTCTATCCTCGTTCGGTAGTCTTTGCTCCAGAGTTCCGGGTAAGGGACGTATACGGTCACAACAACTCCAAGACTTGAGTCTTCGTTTACTGCGAAAAGGACGTGCAAAGGTTTGTTTTCCACCCAGCCGAGTATAAGGTTGCTCGGGTAAGGTCTGTCATCGGGATAAGATTCTATCACATCGCCATCGCGTATAACGTTAACCACGGCATCTGCTGCAATATGCCGCTCAAACATGCGCCGAATGGCGTGGCCACTGAATGTCAGGGTGTCGCACTTCACATCGGCTTTCCTTTCGCCTTTGAGACAGCAGTATAGAGCGAGTCAGGCTTGAAATCCAAAGGGGTGCCGGCTGAAGAACTTTCAGCCGTTTGCGCCGGGTGCGGGGGTTGGTTTTGGGGCTTTTCGGCGGATGGAGGTGAGTGTGGCGGCGTAGTTTGTGAACCATGCGCGGGTGTCGTCGATGATGGAGTAGAGGAGGGGCACGACGAGGAGGGTGAGGATTGTTCCGGCGGTGAGGCCGCCGATGAGTGCGCGGCCGAGGCTTACGAATGAAACGGCGGCTCCGGCCTGGGCTTCGACGGCGAGGGGTACGCAGCCGAGGATGGTGGTGAGGGCCGTCATCATGACGGGGCGGAACCTGTCTTTTCCGGCCTGGATGATGGCGCTGAACCTGTCGTTGCCCTGGCGGCGGAGGAAGTTTATGTGGTCGACGATGACGATGCCGTTGTTGACGATAATGCCGACCATGAGGATGCATCCGATGAGGCCGACGGTGTCGAGGGGGGTTCCGGAGATGAACATGGCCCAATATACGCCGGTGAACGCCATGGGGACGGACGTGAGGATGGACAGGGGCAGGAGGAGCGACTCGAAAAGGGCGGCCATGACGATGTAAATGAGGATGACGGCCATGACGAGGGTGGTGGCGAAGTTTGCCATGTTTGAGGCCATTTCGCGGAACGTGTCGCCGAGTTCGATGGTATATCCGGGGGGAAGAGGAAACTCTTCGACGACTTTTTGGAGTTGGCGGCGCACTTCGAGCAGGTTTTGAATTTCAAGTTTTGCGGAGATGTTGACGACGTTTTTGCCGTCGATGCGCTGAATGGTGGTGGGGCTTTCGGCTTTGTTGAACATGACGAGCTGGCTGAGGGGGACGAGCGAGCCGACGGCGCCGGTAACGGCGAGGTTGTCGAGGTTGTCGCGGGACTTTCGGTTTTCTTCGCGGAACTGCGCCCACACGGGAAACTCGCGGCCGCCCTGTTTGAGGTAGGGCAGGCGGTTTCCGCGGAGGGCGATATCGACGGTGCGGGCGATGATGAAGGGGGTAATGCCTTCGTTTTCGGCTTTTGGCGCATCGATTTGTATCTGCACTTCCTGCCGTGCGCGCTCGGTGTCGACGGTGGCGTCGCTGAGGTTGGGCACTCCGTCGAGCACCGTTTTGAACTGCTCGGCGTACTGCGCGAGGCGGCGTGCGTCGTCGCCGCGCATGCGCATGCGTATGGAGAACGCGGCGGAACCTTCCTGACCGCCTTCGGGCACGTTAAACGAGATTTCGCCCCCAGGGATTTTCCGGGGAAGGCGTTCGGAGAGGATTCCGAGGACTTCCTTTGTCGTGTAGGGCGGTTCGGTTTCTTCGGGATCGACAAGATGGATTTCGATGGATCCGCCGCTGGCCTGGTAGCGGGTGAAAACGTTAGTGATGCCGAGTTCTTCGCGCTGTTTGTTGATGGCCTCTTTGAGGTGGTCAAACCGGTCTTTGGCCATGTCGAGGTTGAAATTCTGGTCGAATTCGACTTCGATGTCGACCTCGCGCATGTCGAGCGAAGGCATGCGTTGCATGCCGACGCGGCGGTAGGGGACGAGGCCGGTGAGGATGAGGAAGGCCAGGATGACGGCCATGGCGGCGAGGCGGCGGCGCATAATGAGGTGGAGGGCGGCCGAATAGGCGCGGATGAGGAGGCTGATTGGGTGGATGCGCAGCCGGGCGAGTTTTGAGCGTGCGGACGGGGGAGACTCGCGGCGGCCGGAAGGGAGCAGGCGGCGCAGGAGCTTTACGATATAGAGGTCCTTGCGTTCTTTCATCCGGCTGAGGGCGAGCGGGATGAGGGTGAGGGCGATAAGGAGGCTGGCGAAGAGGGCGGTGCCCATGGGGAAGGCGAATTCTTTCATGTACTCGGCCATCTCGCCGCCTTCCATGTAGAGGACGGGTATAAACACGACGGCGGTAGTGAGGGTGGAAGCGGTGATGGCGATGCCGACTTCGGAAGCGCCTCGGTAGGCGCTGTCTTTGGCGGAATAGCCCATCTGGTAGTAGCGGTAGATGTTTTCGAGCACGACGATGGCGTTGTCGACGAGCATGCCGACGGCCACGATGAGCGACATCATGGTGACGAGGTTGAGGGTGAGGCCGTAAAACAGCATGAACACGAGCGCGGCGACGAGCGAGGTGGGTATGGCGAGGGTAACGATAATGGTGGGGCGCAACCGGAGCAGGAACAGGAACAGGACGACGATGGCGAGCGCGCCGCCGAGCTTTCCGGCGTTGATCAGGCCGTTGAGCGCGGCGAGGATCATATCGGACTGGTCGAAGAAGATGAATTCCTCTGCGCCGGCGAAGACGACGTCCTGCTTGATGTTTTCGATTTCCTCCCTGACGGCCTTGCAGGTGGAGACGGTGTTTGCCTCGGATTCTTTCCGGATGATGATGAAGGCTCCGCCTTTACCGTCGATGTCGTAGTGGCCTTCGATTTCGCGGATTTGGAAGCCGACTTCGGCGACGTCTTCGAGGCGGACGCCGGTTGGGCTGACGATGAGGTTGGCGATGTCTTCGGGCCGGTTGAGCTCGTTGTCGACGCGCATGTAGAACTTGGTTTGCCCGTCTTCGAGGTTGCCGACGGGGAAGTTGAGGTTGGCCGACTGGAGCATCGAGATGACCTGGTAGAGGGCGACGTTGTGTGTGCGGAGGCGGTCCTGGTCGAACTCGATGAGGACTTCCGGCTCGGGGGAGCTGGCGAAGGCCATTACTTCGGCGACGCCCTCGATTCGGGCGAGCCTGGGCTGGGCGACGGTGCGGACGAGGTGGGCGAACTCGGCTTCGTCGCCTGCGCGGAACAGGCCGAGGGCCATGATGGGGATCGAGTTGGAGCTGTGGCGGTAGAGGAAGATCCGGTCGATTTCGTCGGGCAATACAAGCTTGAGGCGCTCGATCCGGTCGCGGATTTCTGCGGAGGCGACGGCCATGTCGGTGCCGCTCTTGAATCTCATGTTGACGCGGCATCCGTCGCTTGTGGAGGTTGAGAAAATGCGGTCGATGTTCGAGATGGTGCGGAACTGTCCTTCGGCGGGGATGGCGATTTCTTTTTCGACCTGCTCGGGGGTGGCGCCGGGGTATGGGATAAAACAACCGGCGTAGGGGAGGTCCATGTCGGGGAGGAACTTGAGCGGGAGGCGGTAGGCGGCGATGACACCGAGGCCGAGGATCGAAATGGCGACCATTACGACCGTGACTGGGTGTTTTAATGCAAAGCCGGGTAACGAGAATTTCACGACTTGGCCTTATCGCGCCCGCCGAACACCTGGTAGACCATGGGTATGACGAGGAGCGTCAGTATGGTTGCGGAGGTGAGCCCGGAGATAACGGTGATGGCGAGGGGGCGCCTCATTTCGGCGCCCTCGCCGGTCCACAGCGCCATGGGAACGAGGCCGAGTATTGTGGTTACGGCCGTCATGAGCACGGGGCGCATTCGCACGAGGCCGGCCTCGACGATTGCCTCGCGCTTGGATTTTCCGCGGGCACGGAGCTGGTTGATGTAATCGACCAGGACGATGCCATTGTTGACGACGATGCCGGCGAGCACGATGCCTCCGATGAAGACAACAATGCTGAGGCTGATGTTCATCCAGTCGAGGGCATACACCACGCCGATGAAGGCGAGGGGGACCGTGAACATGACGAGGGCGGGGTGGATCAGGCTTTCGAACTGGCAGGCCATGACGACGTACACGAGGAAGATGGCCAGCACCAGGGCGAACTGGAGGCTGTCGTAGGAGACTTGGAGCTCGCGGTTCTGGCCGCCGAGGAAGAAGGTGTAGTCGCGGGGGCGCTCGACGGTTTTGAGGCGATCTTCGATTTGGCGGCTGACGCCGCCGAGGTCCATGCCTTCGACGTTGCCGCGTACGAGCACGACCTGGCGCTGGTCGATGCGGCGGATTTCGCTGGGTCCGTCTTTGATCTGGATGGTGGCGGCGTCGGACAGGGGGAGGGGGGGCAGGCCGTCGATGATCGAGACGGAGCGGAGGTCCTGCAGGCTTCTGAGGGTATCCTGGTTGGAACGCACGCGGATGTCGATTTTTTCTCCGGCCTGGCTGAGCTGTGTGCTGACTTCGCCCTGGACTTCGGCGCGGAGGCGCTGGGCGACTTCGATGGGGCTGATGTTCCTGGCGGCCAGCTTGTCGCGGTCGAGCTCGATAATGATCTCGGGGTATCCTTTTTTAACGCTGAGCTCGGTGTCTCTAAGGCCTTTTACGTCCTGAATGGCGGCGATGACGTTTTGGCCGACGCGCTTGAGTTCGTCGAGGTCGTCGCCGCGTATTTGAAGTTCGACGGCCGTTTTAAAGCTGAAGAGCGTGGGGAGGGTAAAGGTGATTTCCTCGCTCGAGACTTGGAGTATGCGTTTGCGCAGGGTTTCGATGATCTGATCCTGGCGCTGGGAATTTTTCGCGGGGTTTTTGAGGATGACATTGAACTGGGCGACGTTTTCACCGCGTTCGCCGGCGGTTTTGCTGTCTTCGCTGCCGACTTCTATGGCGACGGAATCGATTTCGGGGGTATCCAGGATAACTTCTTCTATGTGGCGCGCGAGGGCCGCAGTGTCTTCGAGCCGCGTGCCGGGCGGGGCTTCCATACGAATTCCGAACTCGCCCTGCTTGAGTGCGGGTATGAGTTCGGTGCCGAGGTCGGCGGCCTTGTAGCCGGCGTGTACGGCGAGGGCGGCGACGATAACGAGCAGGAACATGCTGAGCTGGAGGCTGAGGCGGAGGGCGCGCTCGTAAGCGGCGCGGAGGGCGTTGAAACCTTTGTCGAACGCGTTGAGGGGGAGCCACAGGAGGACGCGCAGAACGGTTCTGGCGCCCCAGATGAACAGCATGACGACTATCGAAACCGCGAAGAGGAGGCTCACCAGGAGCGTGGCGGTGAGTTTAAGGCCGATGTGCACGGGGAACAGCAGGAGGATAAACGGAAGCAGCATCAGCCGGCCGGCTGCGGCGAGGAGCGGGCCTGCGTAACGGCCATCGCCGCCGATTCGGCGGAACGTGCCGAGCGTGGGGCCGAACGTCTCGCGGGCGGTTTGGGCGAGCCATTCGGTGGTATAGCGGAGGCCCGTGGGGAGAATCATGAAGAACGCGCCGGCCCTGCCATGCTCGCGCTCCCTGGCCTGTCGGTATGCGCGGAGCGCCCAAACCACTTCACGGCCGCCGGCGAGGGCGAGGCGGTCGCGCGAGACCATCATGGGGTTGAGGTAGAGGGCGACGAGCAGCGAAGCGACCAGCGAGAACGTCACGGTGAGGGCGAGGTCGCTGAAGATCTGGCCGGCGACGCCTTCGACGAAGGCGATGGGGAAGAAGACGGCGACGGTGGTGAGAGTTGATGCGGTTACGGCTCCGGCGACTTCGCGGGTGCCGCGCTCGGCGGCGTCCTTGGTGTTGTCGCCTTCTTCGCGGCACCGGAAGATGCTCTCGAGCACGACGATGGAGTTGTCGACGAGCATACCGACGCCGAGGGCGAGGCCGCCGAGCGACATGATGTTGAGGCTGATGCCGCGCATGAACATGGGGATGAACGCGGAGATAACGGAAATCGGGATGGCGACGCCGATGACCATGGTGCTTCGAAGGTCGCGCAGGAACAGGAACAGCACGATGAGTGCGAGGATGCCGCCTTGTATTGTGGCGGACTGGACCTCTCGGATGGATTCGACGATGAAGCGCGACTGGTCGCTGATCATGGAGAAGGCGGCTCCGGGCGGGAGGTGGGACTGGATGGCCTTCGCGACGCGCTGCTGGATAACGCTTTTTTCGGCGGCCCCGGCGTCGCCGCCGGATTTGCGGACTTCGGCCATGGCCGTCATCAGGCGTTCGGAAAACGGGATTTTGCGCTCGAAACCGAGTATGTCTTTGAGCTTGTTGCAGACCTGTACGGTATTAGCGTCGCCCTCCTTGAAAATGTCCATGGCGACGGCTTCCTGGCCGTTGATGTGGACGATGCTTTCACGTTCTTTCTGGCCGCTGAACACGTCTGCGACTTCGGACAGTCGCACCTGCCTTTGTCCGGTCATGCCAATGATGCTGTTTCGGATGTCTTCGACGTCCTCGAATTCGTTGAGGGTTCGTACGAGGTACTCGGTTTTGCCTTCCCGGAGACGGCCGCCGGACAAATTGATGTTTTGCTGGGCGAGGCTTGCTGCGATCTGCTGGACGGACAACCCGAGCGTTTTCGTGAGTTGCGCGTCAACGAGGACCTGGATCTCCAGCTCCTGCCCGCCTTTTACGAGCACCTGGGCAATGCCGGCCTCGGCTTCGAGGTCGCTTTTAATGTGCCGTTCGGCGGCCTCGCGGATGTTGGTGAGGATGCTTCTGCGCCGGCCGGGATCGGTGACGTTTTCTCCGGGAGTGATAGCGACGCGCATGACGGGGTCGAGCGTTGGGTCGTACCGGAGGATTACGGGTTTTTCGGTGACCTCCTTTGGCGGGTCGAAGAGATCGAGCCGGTCGCGCACGTCTTGGAGGGCGACATTCATGTCGGTGCCCCAGGTGAATTCGAGGATAACCTCGGAAAGGCCGGCGGAGGAGATGCTGCTGATCTCGACCATGCCGCTTACGATGCTGAGGGTTTCCTCGAGGGGGCGGGTGACGAGTTTTTCGACGTCCTCGGGCGCGGCGCCTTCATACTCGGTCCGAACGGTGAGGGTCGGATAGGAGATGTCGGGCATGAGGTTGATGGGCAACTGGCGGTAGGATTTCCAGCCGAACACGACGAGGGTGAGGAACACCATGGTGATGGTGACGGGCCGGCGGATGGCGAGGCGGTACTTGTGGCCGCCGGGTTCCGGGTTGGGTTGGTTATTTTTGGTCGGTTCGCTCATACTTTTTTGAGTCGGGCATCCTTTGGTGCGGCCAGTCCGCCTTAATGCATATGGCGGCCCCGCCTCATTCTGCTTCTACCGGACTGGGCGGCTTCTTCCCGGCGTTTTTTAGCGGCGGCGAGCGCTTGTTCGGCGCTGAGCCCGGCGCGGGCGAGGATTTCGTCGTTGGCGTTGGTGACTGTGACGCGCGAGCCCGGCTTCAAGGTGTGCTGGCCGAGCACCACGATGAGGGACGCGTCGCCGACTCCGTCGACGACTTCGATGAAGTTGCTGTCTTCAAACCCGGTTTTGATTTCGACGCGCTTGGCCACGAACGCGGGTTTTTCTTCGCCGTCGGTTTCTTTTTCAGAATCTTCAGGTTTGCCGGTGTCATCCGGTTTTTCAGTTTCGGATTCGGTGCCGGCATCGGTTTCGCCGGCGGCGGCTTCTTCGTCATCGGGTTCGGTTTGTTCCTGGTCAACCACGAACACGTACTTCCGGGCATTCTCTTCGAGCACAGCATCCTTTGGTACTAGGAGGGCGTCGTGGTGGGTGTCCATGACGAGCCTGACACGGGCGAACGCGGCCTCGTGGAGTTTTTTGCGGGTTTCGCGGTCGAAATCGAGAATGACTTTAACGGTGCCGCTGACGGGATCGACATTGGGGTTGATACGGCGGACGGCGGCTTCAAATTCTTCGCCGACGGCTTCGATGAATACCTTGGCTCTCTGGCCGGGCTTAAGCTTTTGCATCTCGGCTTCGGGCGGATTAATCACAAGCATAAACGACTGGGGATCGACGATGGTGAATACGGGCGAGCCGGTGGAAACCATCTGGCCGGGCTGGACAAGTTTTTGAGTGAGAAGCCCGCCGATAGGCGCGCGGATGGTGAGCTTCGAGAGTTGCACCTGCTGCATTTCGAGCGAGGCAAGGGCCTGTTCGTAGGCGAACTTTGCGTTGTCGCGTTCGGCTTCGGAGCCCAGGCCGTCTTCAGCCAGTGCAGCGGCTCGGTCGTACGCGGTTTTCGTCTGGCGGACCTGGACCTGCGTCTGGCCGATCGTGGCGAGCATCTCGGTTTTGTCCAGTTCGGCGAGGATCTGGCCCTCCTTTACGTAGTCGCCCTCTTCGATTTTGACGTCAAGACATTCGCCGACGCCCTCAGCCATGACTTGGACGCGGTTTTCGGCCTCGACATGGGTCAGGGTTTCGAGATGCGCGGAGATATCTCCGCGCCGGGGCAGTTCGGCCTTGACGGGAATGACGATCTCCACATCTTGGGGCGTGTCGGATTTTTCCGGTTGGGCGGTGGTTGCGCGGCTCCTGGCGAGCATGTCGCACCCCGCCAGAGCCGTCAGGAGAAACGCCAGAATAATCATGGCTGCTGATTTGCGATTGCGCATGTGGCCTCCACACCTCGGTTTCCGAAACGCCTGCCGGATTGAAAGAACAGGCAGTATATTGTATGCGAAAAGCTGTTACCACCTAAAACGGCGGCATTGGCGACAGTCTTTTGACCGGTGCGGGGACGGGGTGGTTTCATTCGGTGGCCGGTGGCCGGTGGGCGGCGGCCGGTGAGGGCGAACGTTTTCCTCCACCACCACCACCGCATGGCCGCGCGGGAGCGCGGCCGCCACCAAAGGCGGGCTTTTTCAGGGTCTGTGGAATTTGGCGGGGGCGGCGTAGTAAGTTCTTATGGCGTTTGTGGTTTTGGAGAAGTGGCTTGAAGATTTCCGCTCGTAAGACGCTGCTTTTGTGCCTGGTTTCGGGGACGCTGCTGAGCCTTCCAGGAGTTTGGATGGGCCTGTTCATGGACGATTACTTCCATGTGGCCATCCTGGAAGGGCTGGTTCCGTTCGGAAACTGGTGGGACCTGTTCAATTTTGCGCCGGGCCAGGACAACGCGATGTCGGCGCAGATTTACCAGGGTATCCTGCCGTGGTACACGCTGCCGGAGATGAAAGCCAGCTTCTTCCGGCCACTGACCTGCGTGCTGGCGGCGGCGGATCACGCGCTTTTCGGGCGGGCGTTCGAGTTGTGGCACGTCCATTCGTTGTTGTGGCACCTGCTGCTGATCTGGGCTTACTGGCTGGTAGCGCGCCGTGCGTTGCGGGGCGGGGCGGGTATGCTGGCGGTGGCGATCTTCACGCTTGCGCCGTCGCACTGGTTTCCGGTGGTGTGGGTAGCGAACCGCAACGCGCTGGTGGCGACGGTACCGGCGCTGCTGGGGTTTTACGCGCATATGCGTTGGCGCGAAGAGGGCTGGCGGCCGGGTTTGCCGCTGTCTCTGCTGGGATACGCGGCCGGGCTGCTGGGCGGGGAAGCGGCGCTCGGCGTGCTGGCGTATCTTTTTGCTTACGAGGTTTTTGCGAACGGGCGCCGCGGCGCCGTTGCCAGGGCGCGGTCGGCTGCCGCAGGGCTTGCTCCGGTGGTTTTCGTTGTGGCGGCGTACCTGGCCGTCTATAAGCTGCTGGGACACGGCTCGTACGGTTCGGGCAGCTACATCGACCCTTTGCGCGAGCCGGTGAATTACTTGATCCACGCGCCGGGCCGGCTGCTGATGCTTGTTGCGGCGCTTCTGGGCGGGTTTTCGGCGGACATGCTGGTTTTCGCGGAATGGCTGCGGCCGGTTCACGCGGTTGCGGGGCTGGCAACGGCGGCTGTTTTCGCGGTTGGTTTGCGTTCGGCATGGCCGGGACTGGACGAGGGAGAGCGGCGCGCGTTGAAATGGATGACGTGCGGGGGCCTGCTCTCAATGCTGCCGGTCGTGGCGACGTTCCCGACGAACCGCCTGCTGCTTGCGCCGACGATAGGCGGGAGCGCGTTGCTGGCGGTGATCCTCCGCCACTGGTGGAAAGCGCGGCAAGAGGGGCGGGCGGGGAAACCGATGACGGCGCTGGCGGTGTTTGTAATCGTGGCGCATATCGCGTTGCCGCCGGTGGTTTGGATCGGGCAGTCGCTGGCGTTCACGGTGTTTGGAAAGCACGTGGAGCGGACGTGCCGGCTGGCCGAGCTTGGCGGGCCGCTGCCGGAAGACGGGCACTACGTTCTCTTGCCGGGAATGGACCCGATTACGAGCATCTACAGCCCGATAATCCTCGCCGTTCTGGAGGAACGGAAGCTTGAGTTGAACGATTTCTGGCTTGTAACTTCGCAGGCTCCGCACGATCACGCGATCACAACCACCGGGCCAAACCGGTTCGAGATGGAACTGGTTGACGGCAGCATGCTTGGCAGCGAGTTCGAACGGCTGTTCCGGGGGGAAGAATACCCGCTACGGGTGGGGCAGGAAGTGGATCTGGGGTATGTGTTGGTTACGGTTCGTGCAATGGGCGAGGTCGGGCCGTCGAAGGTGGAGTTTGAGTTCGATTATCCGCTCGACGACGCGCGGCTCGCGTTTTTGGCGTGGGAAGACGGCTGCGTGCGGCGTGTCCGGATGCCGGACGTTGGGGAAAGCATGGTGCTGCCGTGGGAAAAGGGCATGCTGAATTTGAGGGAGATGCTGGGGCAGTAGTGCGAGGGGCGGGAAATGCTGAAGCGTTAGAAAAGGGCGCTGAAAGCGCCCTCTTGCGTAGTAGTCGCTCGTACACCCCGGCTGGAATCCGCCGCCTGAAGGCGGGGTGCAAAGAGGAGCCTGCTGAAGCAGGCTAAATTCAGGCCGCTTGTGAGCTTATCGTAACGGGGAAGAAGTTAAAATTTCACTCGGTTGCTAGCCCGAATGTTTCCCAGCTCAGCATAGCCGGAACCAATTTGGAGAAATGACAGGTGTGCGCGCCCGACACGCCACAGTCCAAAAACTTGCAAAGGTGGCCGCAGAAAAACGCAAAACAACTTCGACGATCCTGACAGATAACAGCACAGGACCTCCCCCAGCTCAACGATGATAAGCTTGCAGGAGCCCTGAACTTAGCCGGCTTTGAGCCGGCTCCTCTTTGCGCCCGGCTTCAGAGGCTGTCTCATAATTTTTATTGACATTTAAGTATTTATATGTTATTCTTGCCTTGAAACAGGAGGCGAAATGAATGGC
>Ga0272441_10000285_pt1 | contig 116254 bp, 92 predicted proteins | sample SSMProp6N_FD_193582 | JGI IMG/M metagenome (GOLD analysis project Ga0272441, IMG submission 193582) | Marine sediment archaeal communities from Little Sippewissett salt marsh, Falmouth, MA, United States - SSM-Prop-6N | ecosystem: Environmental > Aquatic > Marine > Wetlands > Sediment ...
TCGGTATCATTTCATCATCCTCCAGTATTTCTTCTTTTGTTTTTTATCTTGCTGTTTCCACTCCGTCTTTCACTATGAAATCCGCTTTTGCCAGCAGGCTTTCCGGTACTTCCATTCCCACTTTTTCCGCTATGTCCAGGTTTATGTAAAGTGTCAGTGATTCGCTGTCCACGAGTCTGCTTTCAAGTTCTTCCGGTTTTTTCCCGTTCATTATTTCGTATACGAGTTTTCCCGTTTCCCTTCCCACCTGTCTGTAATCAAATCCAAACCCTATGGTTCCGCCACCTTTTGCAGTACCGATATCTCCCGCTATTATAGGCACATTATTGTTAATTGCAGATTTAGAAATAGCCTCCATACTTGAAGCAACCGTATTGTCTGTTCCGACATAAATCACATCCACTTTTGAAATAACAGAATTGATGGCGGATATCATTTCCGGTGCTGTGGTTCCGGTTATTTCTATGAGTTCAAATCCCAGAGAATCACAGGCTGCCTGTGCATGTTCCCTGAGTATTACTGAGTTTGCCTCTCCGGGATTGTATAAAAAACCAATTTTTTCCGCATCTTTTACAAGCATTTTCAGCAATTTCATATGAGAATTGACCGGTATCATATCGCTGATTCCAACGACATTGCCATCAGGATTCAAACCTATTTTAGCAATCAGACCTGCAGATACGGGATCCGTAACTGCGGTGAAAACAACTGGTTTTAAAGATGAAGCATTCATACATGCCTGTGCAGAAGGTGTTGATATTCCAACAATAATGTCAGATCCGATACTTATCAGTTGATCTGCTATGGTAACCTGAGTGTTCATGTTTCCCTGTGCATTCTGATATATAATTTCAAAATCCTTGCCCTCTTCAAATCCTTTTTCTTTTAAATATTCAGTAATCCCCATCCTTGCCGCATCTAAAGAGGGATGCTCAACTATTGCAGTTATCCCGACTTTAATAATAGAAAAAAAGCTTATACAAGGAACCAGCATAAATAAAATGATGTTGATAAGAATCTTTTTTCTCATATATACCCTCCTGAGGTTAAATTTGTAAAAAAAAAGAGGGCATCTATTGATGCCCTCCCATTTATATCTATCTTTTAAGTGCTTCTACAACGACAGATAGATGCCTGTAACTACCCGAGAGGGCTTACAAAAGCATCTAAAGCTAAAGAAAAAGTATGCACTTATTAAAGTTATCAATTTATCAATCATCACATTCCTCCAAATTCGGAAGAATTCTAACATATAATTTTTCAAAATGCAAATGTTAAAATTTATTAAAGTATCTAATTCGAAATACGTTGTTTATTTTTCAGAATTCTGTTTTATAGTATATTTCTCGACATCGGCCATGAGTTTATCAGCCAATCCCCTCATGAATGCCGCACTTTCACGAAAACTGTCTGAATACTCTTTCTGTTTATAAGTGGAATCCACAACTTCTCTGCTTTTTTCAGATACCGACATCAAGTTATCCGAAGAATTTAAAATCGAACCTGACATATCCGAAGTTATCTCACTGTGTTCTTTAATCGCATTGCTTAAATTCTCACTCAGTTTTGTAATATCACCAATTTCAGAGATTATTTCACTGAAATGTTCAAAAGCATTCATAGTTTCTCTGTTTATATCTTTGACAAACGATACAGAATTATCACTCTTTTTTCTCGTTTCCACAGATAAATCCTGAATTTCTTTTAAAACATTGGTTATATTCAACGTTGATTTCTTACTTTCTTCGGAAAGTTTTCTGATTTCATCAGCCACTACCGCAAATCCCTTACCGGCCTCTCCGGCTCTGGCTGCTTCAATCGCCGCATTTAATGCAAGCAAATTAGTCTGTTCGGCTATATTCTGAATACTCTGAACAATTTCACCCACGTTGTTGCTCTTATCTGAAAGATCGTTGATAAGTCTGGCAACTTCATCTGTGTAATTTTTAAGATTCTGAAATAATCCCGTGGCATTTTCTATATCTTTCATACCTTCAGAGGCATCTCTATACGTTTTTTCTATATTTACCTTAAGTTCGGTTACGGAATCCGTATTATTTTTTGCTATATCCGCACTTTCTTCTATTCCGGAAGAAATTTCTTCAAAGGTAGAAGAGACACTTTGCAGATTTTCACTCATATCTTCTATTCTGTTGAAGATTTTTTCTATTTCCTTAAAATTATCAAATGAAAGTTTCTCAGTCTCAACGGCGTTTTTATCCAATTCTTGGGATATATTGCTGATTGCAGTTATTGAATCTCTTATTTTTTCCGTGGTATTCTTTATTTCAAGTGACATCTGGCCTATTTCATCTTTTCCGGATTGATCGAATTCTACAGTGAGATTACCGTTACCAAATTCCTTTACCTTCTGTGATATATTTTTAACTGGCTTTGAAATCATTCTTGAAAGTACAAGCGAAACTACCGTTATCAGTGCTACAGAAATTATAGAAATAATTATAACGTTTAAAATAAGCCGATTTACCGGGGCATATATTTCATCAATCGGAGGGGCGATAAGATAAGTCCAGCTATTACTCAATTTAGCAAATCCAAGTATTTTGTCCTGTCCCAGAAAAACGTATTCGATATACCCCTTTTCCTTTCTTTCCATTTCATCTGCTAAATGGGCAATATCACCATTTACAACAGTTCTTAAATTCTCTTCAGGTGTAAAGGTGGGATGGTAAAGAAAATCAAATTTCTCATTTAACAACACAGCGTATCCGGAATTGTATATCTTTAAAGCAGAAATAGCTTCCCTTACCTGTGAATAATCTATTTCAAGCCTTATTAAAGCGGCAAAACCATTATCACATTCTAATTCAGAGTATATGGAAATATACCATTTTTCCCCTATCAACTCTGGTTCTGTCCAGTATATATCTTTTGAATTCAACACATTTATATTATCATTAATCATTTTATTGGCATCATTTTCAGAAATATTTTCCCATTGCATATTCCCGTTATTTAAAAAGTATTTCCTCCTGTATCCTTTAAAACAAGCTTCTTTAAGCCCTATCAACGTTATTGATTTAAGATAATTGGTTAAATTCAGATAATCTCTGTACACCGGTTCAAGCATGGTAATAAAATTTTCCGTATCATTTTCCATCGCTTGTGAAATACCCAGATAATCCTTAAAGGTATCACCTAAAGATTTCATAATTTCTTCGATATTTTCCAATCTTCTTTCAATTTTAACCGATTGTGCCTCTGATAGTGCTATTAGTCTTTCCTGAGCTTCATTTTTTATGGCATTTCTACTGTTTAATACTAAAATTATGCTTATAATGGCAATTATACTTAAAGTACTTAAAATTACAGACAAAAAAGTTTTCATAAATAGAGATTTCATAGGCACCACCTTTCATTTCTTTTAAATACAATTTAATAATCCTATTCTTATATACATATATAAATATGTTATTTATGTTAATGTATAAACCGTATCATAAATTAATTATATCATTTTTTTAACATATTATTCCTTTTTATAATTTAAAGTAATTTATATCGAATGTTAAAAAGAAATTTTTAATTTATCCTTTTTCAAAAAACAAAAATATTTCAATCACATATCCGTTAAATCAAAAGGAATATATATCATCATGCTTACAAATCAATTCTTTAACAAATTTCATTCATTTGTTTTTAGACTGTCCAATAAATGATTTACCTTTAAAGTTCTGGCTAGTCATTATAACGATTTTAACCCTTTTGTATTTATTGGACGGTCTATCATTTTTTTACCAACAAATAAATGAAAATCAAACAGAACCCCCCCTGCAAATTCCCATATTATTTTCTTTCAACTTTTCTCGAAAAATCACCGAAGTAAGAGTGGACATTTATGAATTCTTCGGTATGCATGTCCTTAAGTAATCATATAATAATATACAAGTGACATTATCGCTCATATGTTATAACTTTTATTATCTTTTCCTAATACATCAATATACAATTAATTACAAAACATGGTAAAATAATGATATAATCATAATATTAATATTTAAAAAAATTAAAAAATCAACGTACGAATAACCTGTATTTTCTCTGAAAAAGGGGGCTCCCCTTTATACATAAAAAAGGAGGAATAACATGCGTAAACTTTTCGTTCTTTTCATGATTTTCGCTTTGGTTTTCAGTTTAGGTTTTGCAGTAAAAGATGGTGGGATTTTAAAACAAGCCTTGGAAGAAGATCCACCAACTCTTGATCCTGCATATGCAAGTGATGTGGCACCCGGTCAGCTCGGTGCTCTTATTTTCGATGGATTGTTGAGATACGATTACTATTCGACAAAAAATGTTCCCTGCCTTGCAGAGAGCTACGAAGCTTCAGCAGATGCAAAAGAATATTTATTCCATCTCAGAAAAGGTGTCAAATTCCATAACGGAGAAGAGATGAAGGCTTCGGACGTAAAATATTCTTTTGAAAGAATTCTGAGACCCGAAACCAAATCTCCTATGACATGGCTTTTTGACATGATAGAAGGCGCTCAGGATGTCATCGACGGAAATGCCGAAAATGCAACAGGTATTGAAGTAATTGACGATTACACTTTAAAAATCACCCTTTCTAAACCTTATGCTCCTTTCCTTAAACATCTGGCAATGCCAAGTGCCTGTATAGTACCTCAATCTGTTGCCGAAGAACATGGCGAAATGTTCTCCGAATACGCCATAGGTACCGGACCATTCAAGATTAAAGAATGGAAACATGATATTCATCTGGAATTCGAAGCAAATCTCGATTATTTTGAAGGCAGACCACATCTTGATGGAGTTCTCTATAAAATAATACCCGACGAATTAGTCAGAATAGCTGAATTTGAGGCAGGAAATCTTGATATTGCAAGTATACCCGATGCCGAATTCGATAAATGGACAAATGATCCAGAATGGACACCTTATATAGTTCATATGGCTTCTTTAAACACATATTACATGGGAATGAGCTATAACCACCCCCTGCTTTCCAATCTCAGAGTCAGAGAGGCAATAGCTCTGGCTATAGACAGGAAGAAAATACTCGAAACTGTAAGACTGGGAAGAGGAGTTCTTGCACATCAGATGCTTCCACCGGGTATAGAAGGTTATGATTCAACTGTAGATATCCCTTACGATCCTGCAAAAGCCATGCAGATTCTGCAGGAAGAAGGTGCCACAGGAATGGAATTCGAACTCTGGACAACTACAAGTTCATCAGTTCAGAGAATAACCGAAGCCATTCAGGCATATCTCGCCATGGTTGGAATCAACGTTAAACTTGTCAGAAATGATTATTCAGTATTCAGAAGTGCTGTAATAAACGGACAACCTGATGCTTACTGGTATTCCTGGTGGGCAGATTTTGCCGACCCTTATAATTTCCTGTTCATATTCAGAGATTATAAAGGCAGACTTAATTTTGACGATCCCGAATACGATGCATTGATAGATAAACTCGAAACAGAAACTGATTATGCAAAACAAATGGAACTGGTTAAGGAAATAACAGAAATTTTCCTTAAAGACCTTCCTGTAATACCATTCTATCATCTTGATAGTTACACACTTTATCAGCCATGGGTTCATGACCTTATAATTCACACAATTTACAACGGCGACAAATACATGACTGTTTGGATGGACAAATAGGAAAATTCAAATGGGGGCATTCACACGAATGCCCCTTTTTCAGGGAGCTGATATTTCATGCTTAAATATACTCTTAAAAGATTGTTGCAGTTTATCCCCGTTTTTCTTGGTGTAACTTTGTTAACTTTTATACTTCTATACATTGTTCCAGGCGATCCAATACAGAATATTCTCGGACAGAGAGCAAATCCTGAGCAGGTTGAACGCCTGAGAGAAGAATACGGATTAAATGATCCGGTAATCGAACAATATGGAAGTTTTTTATGGAGAGCTATAAGATTCGATTTCGGTAAATCTTTTATAACAAAACTTCCCGTCAGTAAAATGATTGCCGAAAAACTTCCATATACCATAGCTCTTACAGTCGTCTCCATCATATACGCTGTAATTTCGGGAGTAATTATCGGAATTATAGCAGCGGTTTTCAGGGGTAAATGGATAGATAAACTGGTAATGGTTATTACATTACTTTTCGTATCGATGCCAGTTTTCTGGTTCGGTATAATTCTTATTCTTGTCTTTGGACTTCAATTAAGATGGTTGCCGATGTCAGGAGTCGGATCAAGCCCATGGGATATTCAATACTTAATTCTTCCCGCATTGACACTTGGAACAAGGTCAGCAGCCTATCTTGCCAGAATGACACGTTCATATATGCTTGAAATCCTCAGTCAGGACTATATAAGAACGGCAAGGGCAAAAGGTATTTCGGAAAAACTTGTTCTTTTCAAACATGCGTTGAAAAATGTTGCAATTCCAATTATGACTATCATAGCACTGGATTTTGGTAGTTATTTGAATGGAGCGGTTTTAACTGAAAAAATATTCTCCAGGCCTGGAATTGGAAGATATACTATAACGGCAATTACAAAACGTGATTATTCCGTAATTCTTGGAACCGTACTCTTTGCAGCGGTAATATTCTCCGTAATAAATCTGTTGACGGATATCATGTACGGCTTCCTTGATCCGAGAATAAGATTCGATAAAAAAACAGAATAATAAAATTATTTTATTCAGGAGGAATTATGGGTCAAAATACTGATAATAAATCAACTCCGGCATTAAATGAAAGAGGTAAACAAAGACAATTGGAAAAGAAATTATCCGGTGACAGTCTTTGGCAAATCTCTATGAGAAAATTTATGAAAGATAAAATTGCACTGATAGGTTTATTCTTTATCTTTCTGCTGATATTTCTGGCAATTTTTGCAGACCTCATTGCGCCTTATTCTTATAAGGAAATAAATTTAGATGCGATTTCACAAGCACCTTCAGCAGAACATATTTTCGGTACAGATTTTTTCGGAAGGGATATGTTCAGCAGGGTCATATACGGCACAAGAATTTCACTTCTCGTGGGTATAGTATCTCAGTCGGTGGCTTTGGTTTTGGGTCTTACACTTGGGTCTATTTCAGGCTATTACACAGGTTGGGTTGATACAATTATAATGAGAATAGCCGATGTGATTTTCGCTTTCCCAAGTCTGCTTCTGATTATAGCTATAATGGTTTCATTAGGTCCCGGGCTTCAAAATGTTTTTCTTGCGATCGGTCTTGTTGGTTGGGTAGGAATAGCCAGAATTATAAGGTCGCAAACACTTTCAATAAAAGAACAGGAGTTTGTTCTGGCAGCCAAATCTCTTGGGGCATCAGACAGAAGGGTAATTACCAAACATATTATGCCAAATGCATTCCCACCGTTGATAGTATCTTTCACAATGGGTATGGCAGGTGCAATAATGAGTGAAGCAACATTGTCTTTTCTCGGTTTAGGTGCCCAGCCACCAACAGCAAGTTGGGGTGGGGATATCTCGGCTGGTTTACAATATTTGAGAAGTGCTTGGTGGATTAGTTTCTGGCCGGGCGTTGCCCTGGCATTGACGGTTCTGGCATTCAACCTTTTCGGCGATGGTTTACGTGATGCGTTGGATCCAAGTCTCAGAAATGTATGATGGTAAGGTGATCTTATGACAGAAAACATACTTGAAATAAACAATTTAAAAACTTATTTTTATACCGATGAAGGAATCGTGAAGGCTGTTGACGACGTAACCATGCACATACCAAAAGGAAAAGTACTCGGTGTTGTTGGTGAGTCCGGATGTGGAAAAAGTGTCACTGCCATGTCCGTAATGCGTCTCATCCCTGAGCCTCCTGGAAAAATCGTTTCAGGAGAAATACTGGTTGATAAAATCAATGTGGAAAAAATGAGCAAAAAAGAAATAAACAACGTCAGGGGAAACAAGATGTCTATGATATTCCAGGAACCTATGACCGCTTTGAATCCGTTGTTTACAGTGGGACATCAGGTTGCGGAGATGATCTTCACTCATCAGAACATCTCAAAGAAAGATTCGTATAAAAAAGCGGTTGAATTACTCGGTATGGTTAAAATTCCTTCGGCGGAAAAAAGAGCCAGAGAATACCCGCATCAGATGAGCGGTGGTATGAGACAGAGAGTGATGATAGCAATCGCCCTTGCATGCGAGCCTCAACTGCTGATAGCAGATGAACCAACCACAGCTTTAGATGTTACGATACAGGCACAGATTCTTGCTTTGATGAACGATCTTCAGGAAAGGCTCAACACATCAATTATGATGATAACCCATGATATGGGAGTAATATCTGAGATATCGGATGATGTTGCAGTTATGTATGCTGGAAAAGCGGTTGAAAAAGGTACGGTATTCGAAGTTTTAAAAGCCCCATTGCACCCATATACAAAAGGCCTTTTGAAATCCATTCCAAAAAAGGATATGAGTAAGACTTTAAGACTGGAATCAATCGAAGGACTTGTCCCCCATCCCTTAAATTTCCCCGAAGGTTGCAGGTTTAATCCACGCTGTTCCAGCTGTATGGACATTTGCAAAGATGAAGAACCCCCAACATTTAAAATCGGGAATAGATATGTTTCCTGCTGGCTTTACTCGAAAGATGGTGATGAGATTGAATAACAATATCCTTGAGCTTGACAATGTAAAGAAATATTTCTACATAAAAAGCAGAAAACTATTTAAGAAACCCTCTGTTTTAAAAGCCGTCGATGATATTTCACTTAAAGTTGCCAGAAAAGAGACCGTAGGGCTTGTTGGGGAGTCCGGATGCGGCAAAACGACTCTTGGCCGTGTAATATCCAGAATTTACAACCCCTCAGGTGGTGAAGAATTTTTTTACGAAAAAAACGGAAATCCTCTGAATGTCTTTTCGTTGGAAAAGAACGATCTGAAATTATTCAAGAGGAAATGCCAGATGGTTTTCCAGGATCCTTTTTCTTCATTGAATCCCAGAATGACGGTTAAGGAGATTGTATCCGAAGGTCCGATAATACATAATATGTTTTCAAAAGAAGAATTATTGGACAAAATCTCCGATGTTCTTGAAAAAGTCGGACTCAGGCCCGAGTATCGTACCAGATATCCCCATGAATTTTCAGGCGGACAGCGCCAGAGAATAAGTGTGGCAAGATCACTTATAATGGCACCGGAGCTCATAGTGGCTGATGAACCCGTATCTGCACTCGATGTATCTATTCAGGCTCAGATTATAAACCTGTTGATGGATTTAAGAGATGATTTCGGATTGACATACATATTCATTTCACACGATCTTTCCGTTGTAAGATACATAAGCGACAGAATAGTGGTTATGTATCTGGGAAAAATAGTCGAAATGGCAAAACCGGATGAAATTTTCAACAATGCGATACATCCCTATACTGTGGCCTTACTTTCTTCCATTCCCGAAATTGATCCTGATATTGCAAAGACAAAGAAGAAAGAACTCATAGAGGGAGATCCTCCCAGTCCTATAGACCCACCCGAATGCTGTCGTTTTGCCGACAGATGTAGCTATGCTCAAAAACAATGTTTCGAAAGTGTTCCAGAATTAACTGAAGCTTCTCCGGGGCATTTTGTCGCTTGCCCGATAATGCTGAAATAATAATTTATATATAAAAAACAAAAAAGGCGCTGAAAAAGCAGCGCCCGATTTGTTGTTCATTAAATAATTCTCATTTTTATAATCCCATTGCATTTGCTATCATATGGTAGTAAACAAATGGGAGGTAAGGTTTTGAAAAAAAACTTGATTAAATGGATGATTTTATTTTCAATATATATATTAGTTTTTCTGCTGAATATAAATTTTGATTTCGGTATCACAAATTCACAATTTTATATTTTTACGATTTCTTTTGCGGTTATAGCTTTTTTTGGCATGTTGTACCTGACAAACAGGAGACTGAAATACGAAAAACAGGAATTTAAAGATGCCATCTGGAATAGCAACAAAAAAATATTGGTGTTGCTCGTAGAAAAAAACGAAAATAAAACTATAATCAAATCCGTTAACCATTATTTAAAATTCCCGGATAATGTCAGGACAATCGTTTACGATGATTCCTCAGATGATGGTACTTTTGAAGAATTAAAGAAAATCGAATCAGAAAATCCGGACAAGCTTATCGTCAAAACACTTAAAAAAACAGATAAAGTACTACATTCCAAAGGACATGCAATAGAAGATATGTTGAAAGATTCAGATGCTGATTTTTATCTTGTAAACGATGCCGACACACTGGTGGATTTTGACGGATTGAAAAATATGATTTATTACATGGATAAAAACAACATTGACGTTGTCCACACCAGCAGAAGAAACTGGAATACGGGAGATTCCGACAACATACTCGCAGATACTGAAGAAATGATGATGACCTTGATAACAGTTCTCAAATTCAGTTACTGGAATTTCACCGGAAGTGGTTATGTGCTCACAAAAAAAGCCGCAAAAAAAATCGAATTCGGTAAATACACGCCCGGAGACGATACGGAAGTGGGCAGAATACTCAGGAAAAACAAATGTAAAATCGAATTCCTACTCTCTGTAAACGCCTATGAAAAAGCCCCTACTTCTTATCTGGGTTTATTCAAACAACGCTCAAAATGGTATAAAAATACAGTTCATCAATTTATCGAAAAAGAATTGTTCACCATTATTTTTCTTACTTTTTTTGCTAGTAACGTGTTCTTTTTCTTCGTAAATCCATTATCGATAGCAAATATGATATTTTCCATCTTTATGATTTTACTTTTCAGTGCGGCTTTTTCATGCAATTTTCTGATAGCTCAAAGAAAATTCCTTAAGAGTTTTCTGGTATCGGTAGCATCTGCTTTGTCATACTGGGTAAACATATCTATCACTTTTACATATCATCTGTTGACATTTCCATTTAAAAGAAAAAAACTGGATTTCGGAAAAACAGTGTATCGTTAGGTTTAAAAATTAACCCAGTAAAGACTGCAATCCGCCTCCCTGGAAAGGAAGCCATATTCAATTAAATATCTTCTTATGTAGGCATAATCTTCGTAAAAACCGATGAGAATTTCATTTACCTCTTTCTCCGTATACTTCATATCGGATTTAAAACCATTCTGAGTTATGTATTTCAATACCGCTATTTTAGCTTTTTCTTTTTTAGGGAAGTTCTGTAATTTTCCATTCTTATTTCCAAAAAAGTTATTTATAAGCTTGTCATATTCTTTTTCGGTTAAACTGTACCTTTCATCTACCATTTTAGCTCCTTTATGTATATCGATTAATTTATTTTTCCTGTCTACCTTAGTATCCATGAGTTCTGACAGGGCAAGAAGAATTTTAGCCTGCTTAAATCTTTCCCTCAGTTTAAACCTGTGGTTTCTTACAGTTGAAGGTGCAATTTTCATTTCCGCCGCAATACTGTTGTCATCCATTCCACTGTGAAAATATCTCATGATGGAAGTTTGAATTTCTGTTATCCCCGTATATTTCCTGTCAAAACCCAGCAGATATTCAAAAATATCTTCATGACTCTCGCTGAGATGTTTTTTAACAGCTCCTTCATTTACATAATTCTTATTTCCATAAGTAAAAACCCTGTCTTTTTCAAATACTTTCCCACATATCAGGCACAAATACAATTCCTGTTCTTTTAAGTACTTGTACCCTTTTTTAAGTTCATTTATTTCACTCTTCCAGAAAATTTCACTATCTATATTCATAACACATCACCATCGCAAACATTTTATAAAAAATCTATAAATAGATAAACTTTACAGACATACGTTTATTATTATATCATAAACGCACAAAAAAACTGCCTTTCTGAAATGGCAGTTTTTCCAATTATTCAAATGCTATTTCTTATTTTAATTCATTAATCATCCAAGTTCAAAAGTTGTAACTCCAAAGCATTTTGTCACATCCATCACCGGATAAGTTTCTGTATACATTCTGGCAGTTTCAAAAACATACTGCAGAGAATACCTGTTAATCAAATTATTTATAGATTCATTGTTTTGGGGTATATCCAGAAAATAAACCGAGTCCTCCGGTACAGCATCAAATATGCAATCGGCTAAGGCAATTGCAATACCCTCATTATCCGCGAAAAGCGGGCCTATTTTATACCCTTCATGACATTTCCTGATGGTGGAATATCCTTTTATTCCTTCGGTATTTTTATAAATCAAAGATACGGATTGATCCATATTCAACCATTTATTTAAAAAACTGTCCCTACGGCATCCAAATATCCTCTCATCATACTCAATAACTTTGTCAGTTTCGGTCCTGTTAATTAAACTGATATTAACATTTACAACATTTTTCTTTTTTGAAATTCCTCTGTACCGTATATTTTTATGTTTTAAAACAAATCCGGATTTCTTATAATTAGGTTGTTGTTCCACAACCCCATCCAATCCCACATTTCTACCCTTCAAGTTATCCATGGCGTTTTTCCATATGCGATAGCCATAGCCTTTGCCACGATATTCAGGTAGTACAATGTAAAAACCGATAAATCCATAATCATCTCCGTAAGAGACCGCAGAAATACAGCAAATTGGTTTACCATCCAATTCACCGATGAAAAAACCATTTTCATCGCATGAAAAAAAAGGATCGATATCATTCAATCCCGGATTCCATCCTTCATTTTCAGCCCACTTCAGAAACAAAGCAATATCATTATACTCTGCATTACGTATCTTAAACATTTAATCACCTGCTTTTTTGTTTTCAGATACCATCACTTTCCATCGTATATTTTCTCAAGAAATATCTCCACTATTTCCGGATCAAACTGTGTTGACACATTGTTTATCAGTTCCTGTTTTGCTTTTTCTGGTTTTATAGCTTTTCTGTAAATCCTGTCCCTGGTCATAGAATCCCAGGCATCCGCCACTGATAGTATCCTAGATTCAAGAGGGATTTCCTCATATTTTAATTGCTCGGGATAGCCCTTGCCATCGTATCTCTCATGATGATACTTTACAAAAACAGCTACTTTTTTCATGGATACTGCACTGTTCAATATTTCATACGCATGTACCGGATGTTTTTTTATAAGTTCAAATTCTCTTTCGGTAAGTGAGGAAGTTTTGTTTAAAATCGAATCAGGAATTAAAACTTTTCCCACATCATGCACCATTCCTGCCCAGTATAATTCGTTGAGTCTTTCCGCATTAAAATTCATATGTTTTCCAATTTGCACGGATATGTCCGCAACATTTTCAGAATGCCCCATGGTATATTTATCATGGTATTCAAGTATTTTTATGAACGAGAGTATTATATCGCGCTGCATCGCAAATTCCATATCCGAATACTCTGAATAAATCAAATGCATTTCAAGTAGTTTAGCGAAAAATTCGGCGACCTTCTTTATTTCCAAAATAGTACTGTTCTTTATTTCCTTGCTAAGTTTTATCAGGAAAATCCCATAATCCACTTTATTACTTCTTATGGGAATTACCATACATTCGTTAAAACGTTTTTTCAAAACTTCGGCAATTTCTTTATTCTTGCTCGAGTAACGTCTATTTATAAGGTTTTTAAATGATTCATCCGAATTCAGATATATCTCAACTTTTCTGGGAAAATTAAATTCCTTCAAATCAAGTATTATTTTTTTATATTCTTTTCCCGAGCATTTGTAAGTATCTATAATTTCCATACCATTATCGCCGTCGATCATCAACATTCCATATTCTGCTTTTTCAAGATACCGAAAAATATTCCGAAAAATCACTTTAAAATAATTCTCTTTATTATCGAACTCAAATATGTTCATTACCATTTCGAGGATTTTTTCCCTTATACCGATCAATTTTAAGTTCTCATCCGCTGATTCCTTAATCTTAATGTTTGCATCTTTCAGTTCGCTAACCTTTTTATTGATTTCTTCAAGCATATAATTATAACTTTTCTGAATACCGTATATTTCTTCGACGGATGTTTCCAAAGATATAGGCCTGGCATTTTCCATATTATCTTTATCAAATCTGCTCATATTCTCCGAAAGAATCACGGTAGATTTCGTCAGATTATTTACCAGCTTACGAATATACCCCGAAACTATCAGAAGTAAAAACACAAATCCTAAACTCATCATAATACAGAACAGAATAATTATATATCCTTGATCCAGTTCTACATTTATCTTTAAAAATTTATTTCCGAAAGGTGAAATCCATGACTTGTAAAAAACCACATTTGCCAGGTGTTTGTGTATTATGAAATCTTCCAGCCCTATAGAATCTATAAAAAGTAAGATTTCATTCTCAGTAAGCTTTTCTATATACGAATTATTTACGGATACGAACTCTTCATTGTAAATGTCCATTTTTGTATTATAATCAGAAATGTATTTCTCCATTGCATTCTCAATATCTCCGCTTAAATCTTCGAAACTCACACCAATTTCAAATGAAAAACCATTTTTAAGTTTTATATATGAATAAAACCTGAGAATACCACTTTTTTCTTCATTGGCAAGATTCCCACAGAATATATCAGCTTCTTCCATTTCCTGCATGTTCTGCCAGAAATCTGAATACTTTTTCATATCCAGTCCAGTATCCATTTCATAACTGGAATCTATAATCATACCCTCTGGTGAAATCAGATAATAATCAATACGATCAGGACTCAACAGAGAATTTTCAAAATCTCTTACTATGTTTTTCTTGTATTTTTCATATATTCCACTTATAATATTTTCTCCATCTGAAGATTCCAGATATATTCTGGTAAGATATTCCGACATAACTTCACTGAATTTCTGTTCACTTCTATCCAGTTTATCGTTGAGATTATCTATGAATATACCTAATGTCATTACAAGATTTTCCTCTTCAATATCCACAACAACTTTATAAAAATATATGTAAAAAGATATTGAGAAAAAAATAATTATAGACAAAACGGTAAAAAATATTTTTTTTGTGTAACCATTGACTAAAGTGTTTAAAGGATATCTTTTCAAGCAAACACCTTTTATATATTTTTATTTTCTTTTATTTATATTTATCATAACACAACAAAAACTTTTTTTTTATAAGTATTTCATACGATTTGGTTTAAAATGTATTTATCTATAATTATTTTATTATTACAGTTATTCCGCCACTATTTTCCTAGCCCTGTCAATCTGATGCGGAAATAAATCCTTAGGAACAGACCCTTTTCCATTAGCTGAAAAAACGATGAATCTGGCACATTCAGAATTATCACCAAGACAATACTTTTTTTTCAGCGACTCCGACATAGCAGGCATATCAGCCATATTATCATTAAAAAAAGGACACCCTTTTAAACAAATACATTCTGCCATGTAAACCACTCCTTAATATTAGTTTTTTTACACTCAACAATTACACAATGCCTCAAACTCTTCCTCATATATATATAATAAGTAATTATATTTTATCATTTTTTTACCTACAACGTAACTTTTTGTACATTCTTAACTTATATTCATTTATATAAGCGCGTTTTAAGCACAGTTTAATTTCAAATATGATATTATATTCTATCGTCTTAATATTATAATAACAGATAAGAGCTGGTGAAGATGAAAAAAAGATTATTTAAATACGCAAACACGGCAAAGTTCGTTTATATAATGATATTCATATCCTCTGTTTTGATAAGCCTGTTTTTATTTGCCGATATATACAGCTCAAATGTGGATTTACAGTTCAGAGAAATAATAAACAGTGATAAAAACCATATAGAATTTGTTAAACAATCAATTTATATAGAAACTAAAAATATTATCGAAAAATCAGAAATAGTTGCAGATTTAAGCAGAGAGATAATTAATCATCCAGATAATTTCAGAATTTGGTTCGAAGAAATCTCTTTAGAATCAATACCTCAATTACAGATGATTGTAGGCTATACTTCATCCAATTCTCTTCTCTATAAAAGTTTTTTTACAGATCCCGAATTAACTTTTAATGATGAAACACTCAGCAGTTTAATGAAAAATGAGAGTTACTCAATTCTAATGCATCAAACTGATTCTAATGGTGAAAATCATTTGCTGTTGATAGTTAACAGAAATTACATACTGGCTGATAATACGGAGAAAAATATTTTATTATCTATTGATATAAGTGATTTGATAAGAAATATTTTATATAGAACCATAACAGCGTATGATGAAGAAGCAAATTTTTTTCTTGTCTCCAAAAAAGGCAACACGATTTTATGTGAAAATGAAACTTGTAATGAAAATTTAAAAACCGAAACGGAAGATTTAATTAAAAATTATGCTGACCCAAATTACGGCAGTTCATTCCCGTATGAGGAGAATTTTTACTATGAATTAGACAAACATAATCACTATTTCATATGGGATGAAATAAATGTTCTTCAGACAAAATTATATATTGTTCTTGCATCCACTAAGGATGATATAGAATTAATAATAGATACGATGATAGAAAACATAATAATCGTGTGTCTATTTTTATTCGGAGTGGTTATAATTTCCGGTTTACTGTTTCATTACTTTGAAACCAGAAAAAGTAAAAAGATATCCAAACATCTCAGAAATATAATTGAAGAGCAGACGGGACTACTCAAGCATAATATTGAAGAAATGGAAGACAGAAACCAGCAAATGACCAGAGCCAAAAAGGAACTTGAAAAAGCAAACAAAGTACTGGAATCAATATTCAGCAACACCACTCAATCTTTTATAATTCTGGATAAAGAATTTAATATAAAAGGTTATAACAAAGTAGCCAAGAGTAGAATCGAATCCCTTTTCGGAAAAAAGGCCGCAGAGGGAAAAAATGTTATAGAATTCATTGATGAGTCTCGAATCGAAGAGGTAAAAGGTATTTTGAAACAAACTTTCACAGGATTTAAAGGTAGTTATGAAATGGATAACATCAACCCGGAAGGTGAGGAGGTCTGGACCGAATACCATGTTTCTCCCGTACTTGAAAAAGGCGAAGTCACGGGTATTTTTATAAGCTTCTTCGACATTACCAAGAGAAAAAATTATGAAAGGGAACTTCAAAGTACTACCGAAAATCTCGAAAAAACCCTTAAAGAGTCAAAACTTTATTACGACATGATTGAAGCAATAATATCCGTAGATGAACCGGAAGAAATATTCAATTTGATATGCAACAAATTAGCCACATATTTTCATTTACCAATAGTCAGTATTTCACTTTACAATGAAGAGAAAAACAAATTCACCGTTGTTGGAGAATATGTAAAAGAAGGTATAAAGACTATTCTGGGAAAAACCATCTCATTGCAAAATGATTTACCTTCAAGATTCCTGATCGAGAATAAATCTCCTTATCTGATAGAAGATTCGAGTTTTTCCAATATGAATAAAAGTATTGAAAACATATACATAGAAAGAAAATTCGTTACGGTGTTACTTATACCTCTGATAATGGATGGAGAAGTAATAGGGCAGGTTGGACTTGATTCTCTCAACAGGATAGAATTCAGTGACCACGAAATAAAATTTGCGAGCAGTATAACTAATTCTGCGGTAAGTGTTATACGAAAAGCCCTGCTCAGAAAAGAGCTTGAAAAAGCTAAAGAAGAAGCCGAGGAATCAAACAAATCAAAAAGTTCTTTCCTGGCAAGGATGAGTCATGAATTCAGGACGCCTTTAAACGGAATCATAGGTATGAGTGATATTCTTTCCCATAGTTCTCTCAGCAAAGATCAGACGGACTATATAGAAACGATTAAATATTCAGCTGATAACCTGCTCTACCTGGTTAACGATATACTCGATTTTTCAAAAATCGAAAGCGGTAAACTTGAACTGGAAAAAACTACGATTAACCTTCCCGATTTTATAGATAAAATAAAGAAAATGTTTGAAACACTCACCAATTCAAAAGGTTTGTATTTTAAAATGATTATGCAGGAAGATTGTCATTTAAGTGTAAAAGGAGATCCTGTAAGAATAAGGCAGATATTGATAAATCTTCTGGGCAATGCAATAAAATTCACAAAAACAGGTGGTATATCGTTAAAAATAGATAAAATCAATTCAGACGATTTACGAAAAGAGATTATGATCAGATTCTCTGTTGAAGATACAGGTATAGGAATCCCCAAAGAAAGTACGAAAAAAATATTTGAGTCGTTTGAACAGAGCGATGCCTCCATAACCAGGGAATTTGGTGGAACGGGACTCGGACTTGCCATTTGTAAGAATCTTGTAGAAATGATGAATGGCAGTATAGAAGTCAGAAGTGAACTGAGCAAAGGTAGTGAATTCTCATTTACACTTCCCTTGGAAATAGCTGAATCCAAGGAGGAAAAGTATCAACAAGAACTTGAAAAAGTAGAAATCAGTAAAAACCTTAAAATAATGCTTGTAGAAGATAATCCGATAAACATAAAGGTTTTTGTTTCATACCTTAAGGATTTTAATTTTGATATTACGATAGCTGAGAATGGAAGCGAAGCCATTAAATGCTTCCAGCAAAAGGATTTCGATATAATATTTATGGATATTCAGATGCCGGTTATGGACGGGTACACCGCTACAAAAAAAATACGTGAAATCGAAAAAGATAATAATTTGGAAGAAACCACAATCATCGCGATGAGCGCTCATTCAATAGAAGAGGAAAAGGAAAAAGCAACAGAGTCAGGAATGAACAACTTCATATCAAAACCGGTGAGAAAAAATTCTCTCTTGAAATTCATATTGCATTTTTCAAAATCCGATACGGATAAAGATGAATTAAAAGAAGAGACTAATGGTATAGACACTTTAAAATTCCTGAAAAACTATGCTGAAGATAAAGAGGTAATACTGGAAATCATAGATATTTATAAAAAATCATGCGATGAGAATATGAAATTCTTATCCGACAAAATCGGAGAAAAAGATTATTTTTCCGTGTACAGCCATGCGCACACCATAAAATCAACATTTGGATATTTCTATGCTTACAATGCCTTTGATATTTCTGTTGAAATCGAAAAATCTGCAAAAGATGAAGATTATGAGAAATTATGGGGACTTTACAGCAAATTGAAAAATGAAACCGATATAATAAAATCAGATCTGGAAGATATTATAAACAATTTATAAATTTTCAATTTCCATTATTATCTTGCAAGTATAATAAATTCAATTAATATGATATATTATATACTGATTTTTCAACAGTTTCATTTTTATTCATTTTACGTCTGTATTAAATGTCAGAATATATTTCCAAATCGACAAATAGCAAATATGGATTTCTGATTTGCATACAAAAAGGCTGTAACGGAGGAATTCATGAAAATATTATTAATCGAAGATGAAATAAATATAGGTAAATTCGTTAAGCAGGGGCTTACTGAAGAAGGATATATAGTTGATCATATCGACAATGGAGTAGACGGAGCATCATACTCCATTTCCGGTGAATATGATTTGATCATTCTCGATATACTCCTACCAGGAAAAAATGGAATAGAGGTCTGCAAGGAAGTTAGAGAATACGGCTGTACCACACCAATTCTGATGCTCACGGCATTGGATTCAATAGACGACAAGGTAAACGGGCTGGATGCAGGAGCAGATGATTACCTTTCCAAGCCATTTGCATTCAAAGAGCTTCTTGCAAGAATCAGAGCTTTATCAAGAAGGCCTAAGGAAGTAATGGAAAGATATTTAAAAATTGAAGATCTTACACTGGATACGGTTACGCATACTGTAAAAAGGGGACATACCGATATTGAACTGACCGCAAAAGAATATGCTTTGCTGGAATTTCTTATGAGAAATCCCAACAGAGTATTGAGCCGTACACAGATTCTGGAAAAAGTATGGAATCAGGATTTTTACAGCGAATCGAATGTTGTGGATGTTTATATCAGATATCTTAGAAACAAGATAGATAAAGGATTTGAAAAACAACTCATTACCACTGAAAGAGGATTCGGATATAAGATAAGTTAAACATTAGAAAATTATCATTTTCATCTCATCTTTCTCTAATCTTTGATTGATAATATATATAATAGAAAAAGATAAAAAGGTAATGGGGGTTAGAGAAATATGAATATCGGCATGTTTTCCGACACATATTTTCCACAGAAAAATGGAGTATCAACTGTAATAAAATTATATAAAGAAGAACTCGAAAAAATGGGACATAACGTTTTGTTATTCGTTCCAAAGTTCAACAGAAAATACAAAAGAACAGAGGATTGGGTTCATGAATTCCCATCCATGAGATATATATTCGAAAAAGGTCAGAGACTCGCTCTGCCTATTACGCCTACTGCTTTCAAGATGAAAGACTTTAATCTTGACCTTATACACGTACATTCACCTTTCACCATGAGTTTTTTTGGCAAAATGGTTGCTCGCTCTCTCAACATTCCAATAATAGCTACACATCATACATTATTCGAGTTTTATCTGCATTATGTTCCAAAACTCGTAAGACCATCTATAGAAACCGTTAGAAAATTGATGGTTTATTGGTGTAAGATGTTTGACAAGATCATAGCACCTACACAGAATATCAGCGATTTGCTTTTACAAATGGGTTTGAAAGAAGAAGAAATTACCGTAATTCCTTCGGGAATCGATATGGATTCTTTCAACAAACCAAAGGTTTTCGATTTGAGAAATAAATTATCCCTCTCTCAAAAGGATAAAATAATGTTGTTCGTTGGAAGGCTTGGAAAAGAGAAAAATATTCCTTTCCTGATAGACGTTTATTCAAAAGCAGTTAAGCAGATTCCAGAATTGAAATTCGTCATAGTCGGCGAAGGAGAAGATCGCCAGGAACTCGAAAGATACGCATATAACAAAGGCGTTGGCAACGGAGTGCGCTTTACCGGTGGTATAAAAAGAGAAGAAGTAATTGACGTTTACAAACAGTCCGATGTTTTTGCATTTGCCTCCTATACCGAAACGCAGGGTCTCGTAGTCCTGGAATCTATGGCAGCAGGAACTCCTGTGGTTGCTCTTGGTAAAATGGGAGTTTATGATTTGTTGAAAAATCCCGAAGCCGGTGGTATAATGATAAACGAATTGAATGAAGCTGAATTTGTGCGTTCTATAGTGAATGTGCTGAAAAACAGGGAATTCTATTCCAATTTATCGGATATGGGCAGGAATTTTGTACACGATAAATTCTCTTCCGACCATTCCGTGAAAAGAACTCTGGAATTATACGAAACCATCTTGGCTTTTAAAGCAGCTTCTTCGGCGGATATTTCCTATCAGAATTAATTTTTAAAGTATACAGGAAGGCGGCCTGATGGTCGTCTTTTTTTATGGGGGATGTAGAAATAATGAGATTTGATTTCAAAGAATTCAAGAAAAAATTCCTTACGATCGGCAACAAACTGGCAATTTGGTATACTCTCATCTCGATGGGAATACTGGTACTTTTCATGATCATTCTGGTTTTATATTTTTCGAGAAGCATTAACAGCCAGATAGACAAATCACTGCAAATGGTTGCAACACAGGAAATGCAGCAACTGATAATAAACGGAAATGAAGTTTCATTCAACACTTCAGAAGAACATGACGAAAACATAAGTCCCTGGGTAAAACGGGGGTTTGCGGCACGTCTCTTGAAAACAGATGGCGAAAACAGTGAAATAATAGACATATGGGGTGACTCGAACATACTTCTGTTACCCAAAAACACCTCAATGGATGGTGGTTTTTTCACACTTTCCGAAAAAAGAGAAGAATTTCACCTGGAAAAATATACATGGAGAATTTATTCAATTCCGGTAACCGAAGAGGTATTCCTTCAAATAGGGGAATCTCTTTACGAAATGTCAAGAGCTCAGGATTTAATAACCGGTATAATGGCGGTAATAATTCCACTCGGTTTTATATTTTCGACTTTTGTCGGAATAATACTTTCAAAAAAATCACTCGATCCGGTTAATCAGATAACACAGCTTGCACAAAAAATAAGCGAAGGAGATATTCACAGAAGACTTGAACTCGATCTGCCTAATGATGAAATAGGAAATCTGTCAAGAACTTTCAACAGCATGCTTGACAGACTGGAAGAGGCTTTTAATAAACAGAAGCAGTTCACCTCTGATGCCGCTCATGAACTGAGAACTCCTCTTACCGTTATGAAAAGTATTATAGATGTCACCCTAAACAGGGAAAGAGATAAAGAAGAATACAAATCATCACTTATTCAAGTCAGAGATGAAGTTGACAGATTGACTGAAATGGTTAAAAGTTTGCTGCTAATCTCCCGATTCGATACCGGAAGAGTAGCTCTGTCACTGTATCCGTTGGATTTAACCGATATAGTAACTAATGTGAAAAATAAATTGATAAATCTGGCAATGAAAAAACGCATTTCGATAAATTTAAAAATAAACGATTATTTTCAGGTACATGGAAACGAAGACCTGTTGACAAGGTTGTTCTTCAATCTAATTGAAAATGCGATAAAATACTCTCCTGAAGACGATACTGTGGATGTGATAATAGATTATCCGCAAAATAGCAGCGGAGGTTCTTTGTCTTACGTACTCATAAGCATTGAGGATAACGGGCCTGGAATCCCGGATGAAGATCTCGGAAAAATATTCGACAGATTCTACAGAGTAGATAAAGCAAGATCAAAATTCGAAGGTACCGGACTTGGCCTGTCCATCGCCAAACAAATAGTAAAAATGCATAACGGTTATATCATAGCTGAGAACAAAAAAGGAAAAGGATGTATTTTCAGAGTGTTTCTCCCCAGGCTGTCCGCGTATTAATTTAAAGTTTTGAATGATGGATGAAATAAATTATAAAAAAGTGAGCTTTTAAGCTCACTTTTTCTATTTTCAAAAAATCATATCAGCTGATTTTTTATCAAAATACTTTTATATAATCCGAATTGGCTTCGATCAATTCGTTGAAGAGTTTTTCAACATCTTCTCCCCTTGGACCAAGAGGATGAATAAGCATAGCCTGCATGGCTTTTTCTCTGGATTTTTCAAGATAAGCTTCTGCTGTAAGCCTTTCAAAACTCTTAATGGTATGTATTAATCCCATGCTCAATTTCGGAATTTCTCCTATCCCAACTGTGAAAGCCTTATTTTTAGAAGTCATGGCATTTACTTCCAACACATAATCATCAGGCAAATTGGAAACGGCACCTTCATTTCTGACATTTACTATATGCAGTCTCTTAGTTCCGGTATAAAGGTCTTTTATCAATTCAACAGCAGCGGTTGAGTACATTGATCCGCCTCTTTCGCTGAGTTGAGATGGTTTCTCATCAAGAGTCGTATCAGAATAAAGTTTGAGAAGTTCGTTTTCGATTTTCTGTACCTGTTCGCCTCTCGTTCCTTTTCCATCCAGCTCTTCCATCTCTTTACTGAGCATCTGAGGAGTTGTGTAATAATATCTCAGATATGCATTCATAGACATTTCTGTCACCTTAGACAATTTATCATATGAATCCATATTCGGTATATTTTCAGGCCTGAAAAGATCTTCCATTGATTCTTTTGTCATATCTTTACCGTTAACGAGCAACTGGTCAACCCATGACAGATGATTCAGACCATAGTATCTGAGAAATACGTCATCACGACTCACATTGAATTTTTCTGCAACATGATTAACCATATTTATAGGCACATTACACAGGCCGATGAATTTGTCATAGTTGAGATAATTAATCGCAAATTCGGAAATTAACCCGGATGGATTTGCAAAATTTATTATATATGCATTATCAGTATGTTTCTTGACAAGATCCACATATTTCTCTACAATCGGAAAACCTCTTAGCGCACAGGTAAATCCTCCTATTCCAGTGGTTTCCTGGCCAATTATTCCATATTTCAGAGGAATCTTTTCATCTTTAACCCTTCCCTGTAAAAGTCCTGCTCTCCATTGCTGTACAACAAAGTCTGATCCTTCTATAGCTTCAACCGGGTCATATCCTCTTTTTACAACAAAAGGATTGCCGGCTTTAACTACCATTCTCTCACAGAGATCAGCTACTATGTTGAATTTCTGTTCAGATTCTTTTATATCAAGCAGAAACAGCTCTTTAAGATTCAGCTGCTCATGATATTTAATCAAACCTTCCATTAATTCTGGTGTATAGGTACTACCCCCACCAATCATTGCTATTTTCATATTAATTCTCCTTTCTCATCACTTTGTCTTTCTTGATTTTGAATTGGGTTATGAGTCTGTTTATAATTTCATCTGAAAGTTCCCAATTCTCCCTTTCCATAGATATCAAAGCCGCTCCAATGACGGGATCCTGAAGTGGTATTATAACTTCAAAATCTTCCCCAAGGCCGGTCTGTATCATATCTATCAACTTTTTATCTGCGACTTTGAATACCGTTCCTTCCAGAACGAGCTTTATAGGTTTTTCAAATTCCATATGAATCAGGAAGGATTTTACTATCCTTATAACTTCTTCGGCTATTTTAACTAAAATTTTTACAGCCATAAAATCATTTTTTCTTGCCGCTTCAAACAAGGAAGTTATTATCAGCTTAATTGGGTCAGGGCCTTGATATCTCTGATCGTGATATTCACAGTTCATAAGTTGAGGAATATCAATGCCGGCTTTTTCCTCAATCATATCTTTCATCAGCGTCGCATCACCTCTGCCGTCAATAGCCCTGGTAGCAGCAGATGCTGCCAATCTTGCCACGTATCTTGCCCCAAGCCTTTCTCCAAAAAACTGTGAAAAACCGCCTTTTCTTTCTATTTCTTTTCCGTTATAAGCATAGTTAATACTTCCGGTACCACAGGTAACTAAAATACCAGGATCTTTGAGGGTTCCGGATCTCAAAGCTATCAAACCATCATTATCAAATCCGTATTTTTTTAAACCCAGCCTTTTTATTATTCTGTCGATTATTTCGTAGTCATAATCAAAGTCAGCTCCAGCAACTCCCATAAAGCAATCATCAATTTCTTCCACGTCAATTGCAGCTTCTTTCAAAATACCATCCAGTATCTGTTTTATGCGCAAATATGCCTCTTCTTCGCCTATTGTCTGATAATTGGCACCTTTACCTCTCTGAAAAGCCAAAACGTTACCGCTTCTATCCGCCAGAACGGCCTCGGTTTTAGTTCCACCAACATCAATTCCCAAAATCATATCAAATTACTCCTTTCAATCTATCGCGATTTTTCGTTTAGTTTAACTGTCACGCCAAACTATCGAAATTATCACAGAAAATCTCATTAAAACTGTCACGCCAAAATGAGATTCAATTATAAATAAGCTGCTTCTGAAAAACAATGAAGCATGGATGTGGAAAGGATTTTCATTTCCTCAGCATATTCACATCCGATTTTTTCACCGTAAAAACAGGCCTTTATTCTGAAATAATTACAGAATTCAGCCATTGCCTTGTTTTTATTTTCATCAAGATCCTGGCTTTCATGTAACTTCAACGCCTCAAATTTATCTCTAAAATAACCATCCACATTGTAAAAATAATTAGGATTACGTGTAAAAACGTAACCTAATGCCTTGAGATCTTTTCCTTCTGAAATCTTTTCAATATTCTCTTTAATATGATATCCCGGAAAACCGTAAAAAAGGAGTGCCATATTTACTGCCTTACCACATTTTATATGATCCGGATGGATTTCATATTCCAGATAAGGATCCACAGTTATAACAATTTCCGGGTTGATACTTCTGAATAGTGGTATTAAAACATCGCTCACCTGTTCGACAGTATAGCTACCTCCGTCTTCAAAATTCAAAAAGTAATTTTCTTTCACCCCAAGAAATTCAGAAGCCTTTAACTGCTCCGCTTTCCTGGTATCGGAGAGCTGCTGTCTGGTGATATTCTTATCGTAAGTACCCAGACCTCCATCAGTTACGGTTATATATGTTATATTCTTTCCCATTTCTGATAATTTTTTTACCGTTGCACCTATTGCAATATCCATATCATCAGGATGTGGCTGTACACACAATATCTTGTTATAATTTTCCAGTGATTCAATCTTAAAATTTTTTCTTAGTTTTTCTACTAGTTCCGAATTCAAAATATACACCTCTTTTCAAATGTATATTTTAGCATAATAAAATAAATTGAAGCCACTTTCTATTGAATTTTTGTTGCCAATAGTATATCCTATTTATGAAACTAAATTTCTGGTTACTTCTTATTTAAGTTATGGAGGACAAATATGATAATTGATCACTTAGCCATATGGACAATAAATCTTGAAAACATGAAAGAATTTTACGTGAACTATTTCGACGGAGTTTCCAATGAAAAATATGTCAATGAGAAAAAAGGTTTCAGTTCCTATTTTATTTCATTCAAGAACGGATGCAGGCTTGAATTGATGAACAGTAACAGTCTTAAAACTGGCTCTGAAAATGCACTCCCGGTAACAGGATATTCCCATATGGCATTTTCACTGGGGTCAAAAGAAAAAGTGGATGAATTGACTGATAAGCTTCGAAATAACGGACTCACGATAATCAGCGAGCCAAGAACAACCGGTGACGGATATTATGAAAGTTCATTCTTAGATCCGGATGGAAATCTTGTCGAGATAACCGAATAAAGGGGGATTATTATGAAAGTAGTTATACTCGCGGGAGGCAGTGGAGCAAGATTCTGGCCAGCTTCTACATCGAATACTCCTAAACAGTTTCTGAAACTTTTTTCCAACAAAACTCTGATACGGCAGACATTCGAAAGATTTATGAAGAAAATTTCACCTGAGAACATAATTGTGGTAACTTCCGAAGAGCATGTAGATATAACAAAAAAAGAGTTGCCAGAAATCCCTTCAAGAAATATATTCGGAGAGCCTTTCAGAAAAAACACGGCCCCGGCATGTTTCACAGGCACATTGTTTGCTGAAGAAAACGAAAGCATTTTGGTTGTACCGGCCGATCACCGCATACCAGACTCTATACAGTTCATGAAGTATATTGATTTGGCAGAAAAAAGAATCGAAGAGAATCAGAACTGTATAATAACCTTCGGAATAAAGCCTACACGTCCTGAAACCGGTTACGGTTATATAGAAGCTGCCGAAGAGGTATTTGAAAAAATATATAAAGTATCAAGATTTCATGAAAAACCACATGTTGAAAAGGCTGAGGAATACCTGAATGCAGGGAATTTTTTCTGGAACAGCGGTATGTTCATGTGGAAAAAATCCTTTTTCATGTCAGAAATGAAGAAGTTTGAAAACGATATTTATCATCAAATGATAAAAATGGATATTCTTTCAAAAGAGAGCATACACAATACCTATGAATCACTAAAATCGATCAGCATAGATTACGCACTTATGGAAAAGTCTCAAAGTATTGAAACAGTGGAAGCTGTTTTTGAATGGTCCGATCTGGGAAGCTGGAAATCCATTATGGAACTTGAATCGAATTCTTCAAAAAAATCTGATGAGATAATCATAGACAGTGAAAATGTATTTATCAGGAAAACATCTGATAAACCAGTAGCAGTTATAGGCCTGGATAATGTAATAATAATTGAAAATGAAAATGGAATACTCATATGTTCAGAAGATAAAACCCAAGAGGTAAGAGAGGTAACCAAGTCATTGGAGAAAACAAAAGACAATAAATAGTTTTATACACTCAACATGTCGATGCATAATTTCTGATTTATACACATATAATATTTAACAACTAGTACACAAATCAGCTGAGTACTTTCTAAAAACCTGGTGTAATCCCCAGTTGTTACTAATTATTTCCAATTTTAATCGTTGATTTTATTTATCGCAAAGCTTATTTTATGATATAATCCATGCGCTTTACAAAACTAAAACAATAAGGAGTGAGATGATGACGGTTTTTATGATTGAAGGAAATAGCAAAGGAGAGGCTTTTTCAATATAAGGTAAGAAATTATAAAATGTAACGTTTGAATTTTTATGTTTTTCTGCTAAAAATCCTTCTGCATGATTTAGCACTTCTTCGTGTTGTTTCCTTTGTTTATTTGATTACCAAAAAATAATAAAAATACAACATAACAAGGAGATAACAATGCCTAAATCAAATTATAATGAATTATTCTACAATTCTATGAAATCATATTCTGAACTAACTGATGATGAGATAAATCAGATGAAAGAAATAAGTTCTAAAGTTTTTAACGAAGATGATGTCCTTTTCATAGAAGATTTTCAGAGACAAACACCTGAAAAAAAATTGAATAAAGTATTTATGGCAAAAGAAAGGAAATCCGATAAAATTATTGGATTTATAAACCTTACGGATACACCTATGGATTATTACGGCACTGAACTCAAATCATGTGAATTATCCATTGTCGCCACTGACCCGGATTTCCAGGGAAAAGGGATAAGTAATTCACTTACTGAGGATTTCATGAAAGAAATAGAAAGATGTGAATACACATCGATTTTCATACAGGGCATACCGAACTTCTACAGAAGATATGGTTTTGATTATGCCGTCCCAATGAAAAACATGATAATCGATGGAAATAAAATACCGGAAAAGAAGTATTCTGACGATAATGATAACATCGAAATCGTAAATGCGACTATCGAAGATGCAAAATATATTTACGAGCTGGGAAAGAATTTCAGAAGTGAATTCCCGGGAATTTACAAGTATCGTACTCTTCCTGTAATCCAGACCAGCATATCCGGATATAAAACGGCTTTCACCAGGAAGGAATATTTCATAATAAAGAAGAATGAAGAATACATGGGATACTTTTGTCTGAATTCAGATATAAAAAAGATACTGATAGAAGAAGCTTCGGAAATGACTTTCTCAATTTATGAGCGAATAATAGATTTTTCCAGAAATTTAAGAAAAAATTGTGAAAAAATCGAGGTTAATTTACCCAAAAACAGTTCGATGATCGCGTATTTAAAAACATTTGAAAAGAAGGAAAACGACTTTTCATGGGGTAGTTATTCTTTCCAGGTTAAAATACCGGACTTATATCTACTTTTAAACAAAACAAAGAACATTCTTGAAAAAAGGATTAATGACTCCGCATTTAAAAACGAGAAAATGGAATTCATACTGAATAATTATTCTCAAAGTATAAAAGTGAAATATGATAATGGAGAACTATCCTTCGAAAAAATCACTCCATGGAAGCTTACCTGGGATTGTAATTTACCTTATCAGGTTTTAGTAAAGGTTATTTTTGGAGACAATAGAGCCAGTGAATTACAGAGTATATATCCAGATACAATAATCCAACCTGAATACAAAGAATTTTTCGAAATTTTATTCCCGGATGTCACAGTACATATATACAACAATTATTAAATCAATAGTTCCATAAACAAAAAAGTCTGCTATTTGCAGACTTTTTTGTTTATGGAAAAACGTTATATCGATATATTTATATCCACATTACTGATTAAACGATTTTTTTACATCATTATTTAACAATATAAACACACGAATAAGAACGTTAAAAAAATGATAGTAAAATATATACTATCCTATTTAACGGATAAATGCGGGGAACACCTATAAACTTTCGAAAAGTATTCTAACATGGAGGAATGTTAAAATGAAAAAAATTCCGTTATTTGTTTTTGCTACCTCAATCATACTATTATTGACTCTTTCGGGCTGTTACAGAACGAAACCAATTATCAGTGAAACCATCTACAACCCTGAACCAATGAATGGTTCGGAAATTAATGTCAACAATATCTACTTAAAGTGGGAGTTTTCTCTGGAAGAAAAATATGTTGAAAAATTCATAGTATATTATTCTGATAATCCAGATGAAATGGGTAGAAGTTTTGAAGTAAGTAATGATTATTTCCCAGCGCTCAACTTAAAAGCCGGTACATGGTTCTGGAGAATTGAAGCAATTGATTTAAAGGGAAATGTTACCGTCTCTCCTATATGGAACTTCAGGGTAAAAGGAGAAAATATCCCTAAACCGATAAATGATGATGATCCAGTTCTCGACCCATCACTTATAGTTACCAATGTTGAAAACGATTCTTTCCAACTTTCATGGACAGAATTCTTAGATACAAGCGATCCTGATTATGAAATAAACTATACAGTATATCTGTACAAAAAAGAAATGTTATCTGTTCCCCGAAATGTAGATTCAATGATAAGGGGAATCGCAGATTACGTAGTTGAAACTACGGATACTTCATATCATTTTGAAAACATGGGAAGCAAAACTAAATACGATTTTACAATACTGGCAAGAAACAGAATTGGCAACAGTGCCGAAGTGGGTACTTCGGAAGTTATGACGGGAAACAGGATTCCTGTTGGTTTGCAGATTATTTCTCCCGTAGAATGTGAGAGCAATGTCTCCACTGACCTGACATTAACATGGAAAGCAGCGGTTGATCCGGACGGAGATCCGGTAAGGTATTTCATCTATCTGGATAATATTCCAAATACGAATAGAATGGTCGGCTCTATTGATGGAACCACAGATTGTTATTATAAACCCCAGGAAATAGAAACAGGAAAGAATTATTACTGGACAATTCTTGTAAAGGACTCCAATGGTGCTGCAACAAGGACAACACAGCATTCTTTCAGGACTGTTTCACCTTCCATACCACAACCAATTCCTGTATTCCCTGAAAATAATCGTAACGATATAGACAGCACATCGGATATTCTATTCCAATGGTTATATTCTCCAAAAATTAAATACTCTATTCTTTTTGGTGAATCCCCTAAATTTCTCAGGAAAATCGGTACAAACATAATATCCGGTAATTACAAATTTAAAGGGGAAATCTTACCAGAAAAATCTTATTATTGGAAAGTAATTGCAGAAAATGAAAATGGCTGTGCATGTGAAAGTGAAATATTCACTTTCAAGACAACAAAAATTCCCGAAGCAAATTTTTTGTCGGCTCTAACCAATAAAGAGGGGACACAGATAGAAATTACGTTTGACAGAAATATGACAGACCCTTCCGGAAATCATTCACAGTTCTCCGTATACATCAATACTGATCAAAAAATAAATATAGAAACAATTTCAGTTTCTATAAAACCCGGAGATGCAAAAAAATATCTGCTGTCTCTTGGACAGGCTGTTAATTACGGTGATAAAATAAATCTTAGTTATTCTTCAGGAAATATAAAATCAACTTCAGGAGGCAATCTCCGTCCTTTTTCAGCAACAGAAGTAATTAACTACATTTCTGGGGAAAAACCGATATGCAACTCTGCATCAGTTACGACAAATGGTAAGAGTGTAATAATATCGTTTGATAAAACTATGAATTCACCTTCAGGCAAAAAAGAACAATTCGGTGTCCTTGTCGAGGGATATGTGAATGAAATTGATGGTATAGATTTTTTCGAAGGAAATAAAAGTATTTATGAATTAAAACTCAGGAATCCAATTGGTAAAGGAAACAGAGTTCATGTAAGCTATACAAGAGGTAATATAACAGCTGAAAATGGTGGAGAACTGGAAACATTCGTAAACAGGTCTGTTTTTAATGGTTCTGTGAATATAATAGTAAATAAGAATACCGGTTGGAATTTCAGGAATATAAATTCAGCTATAGATTATGCTGTAAAAGGCGATACAATTTTAGTGCTCCCCGGAATCTATAGAGAAACTGTTAATTTTGATGGAAAGGAAATTGAAGTTAAAAGCAATTATGAAAACAACCCTGAGGCAAAGAATGAAACTGTAATCGACGGTGAAAATTCCCGTCCGAATATTTTATTTATAACCAATGAAAGCAATAAAAGTATACTGAGGGGATTCGTAATCAGAAACGGATATTTTGCCAATGTTCAGGATATCACACCAATACTGATAAGGAAAGATGTATCCGGAGGAATAACCATACACAATGCTTCACCAACTATCTATGATAATACGATAATTGAAAACAAATCTTTAACAGGTGCTGGAATGGTTATCTCCGGGGGAAACCCGTCTGTTTTCAACAATGTTTTCTCTCACAACCGTACCGATATTCATTACCCTGAAGATGGCAGGGGTGGAGCAATCTATATAGAAGGCGGAAATGAAACAGACTCAAACCCAAGGATTTACTCAAATACATTTGTAGAAAACAACTCCTTTATCGGATCAAATATTTACTTAAAAAAATCCGGAGAAAGAGTAAACATTTTAAACTTCGAAGGAAGAAAATGGAAACATTTCAACTCCCCTCCTGAAGAAATAAACTATATCGAAAATACTGAAACAAATAACAATATCTATTCAAATAACAGTATATTGACTCTAAAACGTTCATTAAAAGATGAAGGGGAATATATTTGTTTCAGTACATCAGAAACATCTCAGGGTTCTTCATCAATCGATAAAAATTCATTATATGAAGGTGATTCTGAGAATATCACACTATCTTATACATCAGGTCAACTTTTCAGAAATGGCAGTATTAAATTCAACCTGCCAAAAGGATTTGATTTTACGGATGCATACTTTACTTTTACAGACAATTCAACAAGATGTGTCAGGGAAGAAGAAATAAATAATCATTCCACAATTATCGAAGGAATATTCTGTAATCCAGGAGATACAATTAAAATTACTCTGGTCAATCAGTTGATACCCACAGGCAGCAAAGATGGAATCGACTATGAATTCAGTTGTAATGGAGATGCGGATGGACAGTGGAAATCTTTTGATTACTCAGACTTTGATACCGAAAAAACCTGCTTAAAAGTAAAAGTATGTCTTTTTGATATTGAAGGAAAAGTACTGACAAATGATAACGATTTAAATGGCGATGTTAAAGTGACTCTTGAAGGTTTTATAGATGATGAAAAAATAACAAAAGAAGCAATTATCGATTTAGTAAATAATAATTATATTTTCAACGACATAAAACCGGGAAATTACTCACTAATTACCGAAAGTATTACAAGTGATGAACATTCAAAAGATATTATCTCTTTAGAAATAACCAGGAATTCTACAAATCCAATAATTATCCCAAGCCTTGTAATAAGAAAGAAGGCGGATCATATTATAGTTTTAAGGGATGTTGCAGCATGGAGTTCCCCCAATGCAATACCTGATATTCTGGAAGAACTCGGATTTACTTCCGGTGAAGGAAAAGGGAAATATGAAATAAAAGGCTCAGGTTACATAAATTCTATCGCTGAATTCGATACCTCACACCTTCTGATAGTAGAAGGAGACCAGACAACTGAATTCTACGATGTATACAAACAGAATACAGATAAATTCGATGATTTTGTGAATGAAGGCGGTACCATATTCTGGGTTGCATCAGATAAAGGATGGACTAATGGAGATTTCACCGGAACACTTCCAGGTGGATTAACCTGGCTTGATAAACATCTGAAACAAAATATCATAGTCAACCAAAGCAATCCTTTACTCGAAGATTTCCCAGAAGTCCCTTTAAATGGGAATTCAGCAAGCCATGGAGGCTTTGATAATTTATCGCAATGTGATGAAATAACGAATGCCGTTACTTTGATAAATGAATACGGAGATTCAAACAACAACCCCACTTTTATTTCCTATACATTCGGACTTGGCAGGGTAATAGCATCCTGTACTCCGCTTGAATTTTATGTCACAAACGAATACCAGGATTCCAAATGGTTTGTATTACTTCTGAGAAGAAGCATAGAACTGGCACTCAACTTGCCCTTTACTCCATCGAGTGCAATCGATAACTCAGAAAACTATATTAAGCATGAAATAAGCTCTTCAGGATTGTAAACACATAAAAATAAGGGAGGTTTAAATCCTCCCTTATTTTTATGTTGAAATTTAATGGTACAATTATCAATAAATATTTCTTCTCTTGACGCTGATACCATTATTATAGTATTATCGATGTTAGAAAAGTATTGGAGGATGAAAATGATTGGAATATTAACTGATTCGGCAAGCGACACTCCTTCTGAGATAAAAAATAAAGATTACGTTGAAGTTGTTCCTCTCAGAGTGTATCTCGGAGAAAAGAGCTATAAGGACAACGTTGAAATAGATGAAAAAACTTGTCTGGAATATATGGAACACGATTTTGCCAAAACATCGCTTACTCCTTATCCGGATGTTATCGAAGGATTCCACGCCCTGATTGAAAAAGGCTACGATGAAATAATCGCCATAAATGTTTCCAGCAACATCAGTGGTACTCATAATGTGTTCAGGATGGCTATTGAAGAAATAAACAGAGACTATCCAAATGTAAAGGTAAACGTCATAGATACACTTAATATTTCAATTGGTTCCGGATTACTGGTTTGCAAGGCAAGTGAACTTCTGGAAGAGGGAGTTGAATACGAACCATTAGTTAAAGAGCTGAAAAGCTATGTTCCCGAAGGACTCAGTGTTCATTATGTAATCCCAACGTTGAAATTTCTGAAAGCCGGAGGAAGAATAGGATATGTAAGCGGCACAATCGCCGAGATACTCAACATTAAGCCGGTAATATCTGTTGGAAATGACGGAGTTTACCATACAGCCGGCAAGGCTCGCGGAATTAAAAAATCAGTGGAAAAGATGATGGAAATAATTGACGACATGATACAGGGAAAAACAATAGAAGCCTTTGCCATATATCATTCCGGAGATTCGGAACTGACTATGAATTGTATTGAATTGGTTAAAGATATGGCAAAAAGGTTGAATGTTAAAAGAATATATATGGATAAAATAGTTCCTTCAATGCTGGTTCATGTCGGACCAGGACTGGTAGGAATAGCCGTAAGAATGAAATAAAAAATCCCCTAAAGGGGATTTTTTATTTCATTATCTTTTTTTCACCTGGTTCTAATTTAAATTCCCGGTCTCCGTGAAAAAGCATAGTATCATTTTCACCTATATTTTGATAGGATACCTCATTACCGTTTATCTTGACATGTAAGGTAGTTCCACCAAAATCTATTTTAAAACCATAACCTTCCCATCCTTTAGGAAGATATGGTTTGAATGACAGTTCACCATCATAAGTTCTCATTCCAGCAAAACCATATATAACACACATCCAGGATCCTCCCATAGACGCCGTATGAATCCCATACTGCGAGTTGTTATGCGAATTGTCCAGGTCCATTCTCACATTTTCCTCAAAAAATTCGTATGCCATATTCTCATAGCCAACTTCAGAAGCCATTATTGAAAATACACTTTTAGAAAGAGACGAATCATGTGTCGTCAATGGTTCATAATAATCAAAATCTCTTTTTTTCTGGTCAATTGAAAATTTATCCCCACAAAGAAATTCCGCAAGTACCACATCAGCCTGTTTACACACCTGATGTCTGTATATAACGAGTGGATGAAAATGCAGCAGAAGCGGATATTTATTTGCAGGCGTATTTTTAAAATCCCAAACTTTCTTGTTTAAAAACGTATCATCCTGTGGATGCACTTTTAAATCATGATCATAAGGAATATACATATTCGAAGCGGCTTTATGCCATTCTTCCACTTCGGTTTCAGAAAGTTTTATCTTTGCGGATATTCCCAAACACCTGTCATGATATTTTTTATTAATGAGTTCATAAATTTCAGCTGCAAAAAGCAGATTCTCTTTTGCCATCATGTTAGTATAGAAATTGTTGTTGACAACAGCAGTATATTCATCCGGTCCGGTAACACTATCTATACAGAACTGATCAAACTTGTTCGATGAAAAGTGCCCCAGATCAACCCATAACCTTGCAGTTTCAAATAACATTTCCGCACCCATATCAAGTACAAAATCCACATCACCGGTAGCAAGGTAATAAAGTTTAATCGCATGTGCGACATCTGCATTTATATGGTACTGAGCCGTACCAGCTGGAAAAAACGCTGAACATTCTTCTCCCGCAATAGTTCTCCATGGATAAAGTGCACCTTTCTCATGAGACATCTGCCTCGCCCTCTCACGTGCCTTGTCAAGTATAAAATATCGGTATTCAAGCAATTCTCTGGCAATAGCAGGATTTGAAAACAGAAAATAAGGAAACATGTATATTTCCGTATCCCAAAAATAATGTCCTCCATACCCCTCACCCGAAAGCCCTTTTGCGGAAATATTGGTTTTTCCATCTTTTCCAACAGATTGAAGAAGCTGAAATTGATTGTAGTTCAATCCCTGTTGCAGTTTATCATTACCGAGAATTTCCACCTGGCTTTTTTTCCAGTATTCATGAAGATATTCTTCCTGGCAAAGGATAAAATCTTCAAAACCCTTTTCCATAAGAGAATCTGCTTCCATCCTAATACGGTTTATTTCAGAATCATCTTTTAATCCTGAGATATCAGAATATGAAACATATTTGATAAATTCCAAACCGCTTCCAGTCTCGACATTATCTTTTATAATTTTGAACATATTATTTTCAAAAATGGCATTTTCTTCAGTATCAACAAAATATGAACATAATAATTTTTTTTCACTGTTGACAGTCTGTTTGACTAAATAATGACTATTCGTCTCAAAATAAGATTTACAAGTTTTCAGCCCAAAATCGGAAAGATCAGCCCCAACTCTCGGATCTCCTTCATGTTCTATATTTGAAACTTCTTCATCCATTCCCGTAAGTATTTCTATCTTACCGTTACCTTCCAGAACTCTTACTGTGGTTTTCATAGCCCCAAAATCCCTGTTTACAAAAGATATGATCTTTTTTATGTTTACAAGAATCCTGTCACCATTATCCATCTTGTATTCCGTTTCCCTTTCCAGAACTCCCCTTTTTAAATCAAGATATCTTTTATGGGATAATATTTTTGTTTTACCGAATAAAATTCTTTCATTATTATAAAACAATTTAAACGACGCCATATCTGGCAAATTCAGCATTATCTGATTATTTTGTGCATATCCGTATGCCGATTCCCCGTACTTTATCGGAACAGATTCATAAAATCCATTCATGAACGTGCCTCTGGAATTTTTTATAACATCAGAATAACCTTCTTCAATAGTCCCCCTTATACCAAAATGTCCATTGGCGACGGAAAAAATAGTTTCTTTCAGCAAATTATCTTCAAAATCCGCATTATTTTCTTCTATTTTCCAAATATCAATTCCAGACATATTAACACCTCTTCAAAATAATATAAATATTATAACTTTTTATTATAACAAAAAAACCTTCCCGGGGGACGGGAAGGTAAAGTACCGGCAAATATGTCAACTTTTTCATTATTTTCATACATATTCTAATACAAGTAGCAGACTCTATGTCAACAATTATTTTGTATCAAATTAGGTTAAATAATGTAAAAACCGGGAGTTTACACAAGTTTTTTACTCCTTCTGAAAAAAGCTCATGAAGTAAGTTCGAAATCCCTTACCTTTAATTTCGGTGTTCTTTCTTCTTCGCCAACAGCGTACTAAATCAACTCTTCGTAAAAAGAATCCCAGATATTAATACAAATAAGATTAACAAATCATGACTCACGGAGATGTATGTCATGATTTGAATGATAGTTTTGCGTTTTTAAATTTTTTGAATATGCTGAAGTTTTTTTATGATAGAATTATTCAGGTGATAAATATGAAATACACTAATTATAAAATGGAAGCTTTTACCTTTAACAGCAACTCTGATATATCAACTCTTTTTTCTGCAAAAAAACATGTAATCATTTTTAAAGATGGCAGTCTAATTTATATACTCGAAAGTTTTGACGATTCAGAAAGCGCAAACCTTTTTCTGAACTGGATTAAAGAAAAAACTTTTTTTTCCAGGGGAAGTTTCAGATTCGAAGATTTTGAAGATGAAGTTCTTTACACCCATGAAGAATGAAATTCAAGCCACGCTGATTTTTTTGACGAATATATCCAGCAATTCAGGATCGAATAAAGTGCCACTCAATTCTTTCATTTCTTCTATTGCCTGTATTTTGGTCAATCCTTTTCTGAGTGAACGATTACTGGTGAGATTATCAAACGAATCAGCAATGTGTATTATCCTTGATATTAGCGGTATATCTTCGCCACTCAATCCGTCCGGATAGCCTCTTCCATCCCATCTCTCATGATGATGTCTAATAAACAATGCAATTTCATCCAATTCCTGAGATGAAGAGAGAATCTCCGCACCCCATTCCGGATGTTTCTTCAGTATTTCAAATTCAGAAGATGTATATCTTCCGGCCTTTCTCAATATAGTAGATGGAACCATTATTTTCCCTATATCATGAACCATTGAACTCCAGTAAAGTTTTATTTTATCCTCATCGGATATTTCTATCTCTTCGGACAACAAAGATGCGTACCTGGACACATTTTCAGAATGACCCTTTATAAAAGGGTCATATAATTCCAATATCTTTATCATTGAAATTATCAATTTTCTTTCAAAATTATCCTGAATGGAAATATACTTTTTCCTCAAATAATAAAAAGAAATAATTATATCGAAAAAAACACTTATTTCAGGTTTTACTGGATTTTTTTCCTCTTCAAAAGAAAAAAAGAGGTAGTTTTTAGTATCATGATAAGAATGATTGAAAGAACTCGCATATATAAAAAGAGTATTTAAATCCTCATTTTCATATTTTTTTTGAAAAAAAGATTTATTCAAGTTTATAAAATCGACAGCGGTTTTGTTCAATCCATTGATTTCAAAACCATCAATGGTATCGTTAGATTTATGTTTTTCCATTACATAATTGCTCTTTGTTACTTCATTACTCCCGATACATTTTTCAGTGACAAAAAATTCATTGTTTATTTCTTTAACAATAGAAACTGATAAAATATCGGTAAATACGGTGTTTACAATATTGTATAACATATTCAAAAAATTTTCTTCTTCCATTTCATTATTTTTAATAATTTCTCTGAAAAACCCTGAAAACCTTTTTATATAGAGTCCATAAGTTTTGTAATCATTACATCGTTTTAAAATACTTTTAAATTCATCTTCGCACTTTGAATTTGAGTTTTTAAGCTCATTTATTATCTTATCTTTTTCTCCTAATTTCTCTTTCATCTTCTCTTTAAGAGAAAAATTACTTATTAAAAAAAACACAAGCGACACAAAAGTAATGGTAAATACAACCACAAACCATCCTGGTAAAGAGAAAATTCCTTCGGTTAAAAAATTGATTATACTCTCCATTTCTTCTCCTTATCATGAGTGGATACAAGACCTTTATAACCGTATTATATAAGAGAAATATTTTATATCAATGACAGCCGCAGCAACCTCCAGAACAGCCGCCATCTGAGCAAGAATCACTTTTCTTGTCTCCACAACCTCCACAGTTATCTTCCAACGAAACCTTTACGAGTTTACTCATTACGTTTCTACTCCATGAATCGAGTTTATCGGTATTCGGTTTCCTTTTCCCCGTTGCCTTACAGAACAATTCCACCGCTCTGCCAGTAGGTACATTCCATCTCTTCTCTATTTCGGATATAACCATACGTTTTTCTAAAATCTCTTTATGTTTAGGATTCATGAAAACACCTCTTTTTATAATTTACTTACTGATTCTACGCTATAAAAATAACATTTTCAACATGTATAACTTGACACACGTGTTATTTTGTGATATTATTTATTAATTTAGATTACATTTATAAGTAATTATCAGATTGGGTTTAACATAACTAATTTAAATTGACAACTATTTTGAATTGATCATATTAATAAAGAACAGTCCCTTCATAACCCCCTTGTGGATATAAGCGAGATTTATTCTCGCTTATATTATTTGATGCAAACACCTGACTAATAAACACCCATTTCTTAATCTCGTACAACGATTGTTTAAAATATGAAAACATTGCTATTCAAACCAGAATGGAGATTAATAACAAAATACATTTCAGAAACAAAAAATAACATTTCTTCATATTCTATAATAAAAAAACGCTCAATTCCATTAGAAAAGAGCGTATTAGTTATTTTAAAATATTTACTCCCAAACATTGACAGAACTAAATCGATCTGGTACAATGATAAGGAAGACACAAACAGCAGAGTAACTTTTTAAAGGCGGGTGTTCGCGGCACCCGCTTTTTTATCCTGTATAGCTGAATGATAGCATATTATAAACTAAGTGTCAACCTCTATGCCCCATGAACAGCTAAGCGAAAAAACATATACCACAAAACGCCCATTAACAAAGGAACACAAAAATACTTAATGAAAAATTTACCAAATTATTACCTTTCTGTAATTGACATAAAAAGTCCAGTATCGGAGGCCTCATTATGTACAGTCTGATTATCTATATGTATTTAGCTCTTAATACGGTTTCTTTCCTTTTGTATATGATAGATAAATATAAATCAGTTAAAGGAAAATATCGAATTCCCGAAAAAACACTTTTAATTTCTGCTTTTATAGCCCCAGCAGGTTCGATTCTTTCAATGTACATCTTCAGACATAAAACAAGAAAAAACAAATTTAGAATAACCGTTCCATTATTTCTGATTATACATATAATAATTTTTTCCTACCTTTTGATGAACGGTTGTATAAAACTCTAGATCTTACTTTTCAACATCTCCTTCAACTCCAAAATAAAAATAAATAATATATCTTTATATGCTATAATACTCTGATGATATCGGGCTGTGTTTTGCTGCCCAGGACTATTCTGTTTATATAAGCAGATTTCTCACGTTTATATGGAATTGGATTTTTATTGCGGGAAATTAAAAGATACCCATATAAATATTATGTGCGTGTAATTTATATTTGTTAAAATAAAAATAATTACCGTATCATGTGCCTGTTTCAGGCAATTTTTTCATTAAAATATTCATTTTACAGGAGGTACTTATGGCATCATTGGACAAAAGCTACGACCCGTCTAATATCGAGAAAGACTGGTATAAGAAATGGAAAAACAAGGGTTATTTTTCCCCAAAAGGAGAGGGGGAACCTTTTGTCATTGTCATTCCGCCCCCAAACATAACCGGTAAACTTCATATGGGACATGCTCTCAACCTGACATTACAGGATATACCGGTGAGATATAACAGAATGAAAGGCAAAGATACGTTGTGGCTTCCCGGTGAAGATCACGCTGGAATCGCTACTCAAAACGTAGTTGAAAAAAATCTTAAATCTCAGGGAAGTTCAAAAGATGCAATCGGCAGAAAGAAATTCGAAGAAGTCACCTGGGATTGGGCAAACGAATACAGAGGACATATAAAAGAACAGATAGAGAGTATAGGCTGCTCAGTTGATTGGGCTCGTGATAAATTCACACTTGACGAAGGTTTGCATAAAGCAGTGAGAAAAGTTTTCAAATCGTTATACGATAAGAAACTCATATACAAAGGCAAATACATAGTTAACTGGTGTCCCAGATGTGAGACCGTTCTCTCCGATGAAGAAGTTAACCACATCGATGAAAAATCTCATTTGTGGCATTTCAGATATCCGGTAAAAGACAGCGATGAATATCTCACAATCGCAACAACAAGACCAGAAACAATGCTTGGAGATACCGCTGTTGCCGTACATCCTTCCGACGAGAGATACTCTCATCTCGTTGGAAAAACTTTGATACTCCCGATCGTGAACAGAGAAATTACCATCATAGCGGACAGATATGTTGATCCGGCATTCGGTACCGGAGCGGTTAAAGTTACCCCTGCGCATGACCCGAATGATTACCAGATGGGCGTAAGACATGAACTTCCATTCGTGGAAGTAATGGATGAAAAAGGGTTTATGAACGAAAATGCCGGTGAATACAAAGGTATGCCTTCTCTCGAAGCCAGGAAGGCAATTGTCGAAAAAATGGAAGAACTTGGATTCCTGGTTGAAATTGAAGATTACACACATTCAGTCGGACATTGCTCAAGATGCGATACCACCATAGATCCCAGATTGTCCGATCAATGGTTTGTTAGCATGAAACCCCTGGCAAAAAGGGCTATAGAAGCAGTTGAAAATGACGAAGTTAAATTCCACCCGATAAGATGGAAAAAAGTATATTTAAACTGGATGAATGAAATCCGAGACTGGTGCATATCGCGTCAGTTGTGGTGGGGCCACAGGATTCCAGTTTGGTATTGCGAAGACTGCGGACATGTAAATGTAAGCGAAGATACTCCCGAAAAATGCGAAAAATGTAATTCAACCAATTTGAAACAGGATGAAGATGTTCTGGACACTTGGTTCTCTTCGGGATTGTGGCCATTCTCAACATTAGGTTGGCCCGAAGAAACAGAGGATCTTAAGAAATACTACCCGACCAGCTTACTGACAACTGGTTTTGACATAATATTCTTCTGGGTTGCCAGAATGATAACAATGGGCCTGGAATGTATGGATGAAGTTCCATTCAAAGACGTTTATATGAACCAGCTCATCAGAGACAAAAAGGGCAGAAAGATGAGTAAATCCCTCGGCAACGGAATAGATCCGATTGAAGTAGTTGACAAATACGGTGCAGATGCCATGAGATTTACCCTGGCTGTTCTCGCGGGGCAGGGAAGAGATATAAACCTCGATGTTAAATACATTGAAAATTACAAGAGATTTGCAAATAAAATATGGAATGCTTCAAGATTTGCGCTTATGAACCTTGAAGGATATGCGATTGATGGAAACATTGAAACCGATTTACTCACATTGGCAGACAAATGGATTTTAACAAGGTTGAATCATGTAATCAAAACCGTATCATACAGTATCGAAAATTTCGATTACAACTTGGCTGCAAAATCCATTTATGAATTCTTCTGGAACGAATTCTGTGATTGGTACATCGAATCTGTAAAACCAACATTCTATTCTGATTCCGAAGATAAAATGGGACTTAACACCAGAAAGGTATTAGTACATATTCTGGACAGCAGTTTAAGATTGCTTCATCCTTTCATGCCTTTCATAACCGAGGAAATATGGCAGAGATTGCCTTTAACAGATAGACCTGAATCGATTATGATAAGTGCATGGCCTGAAACAGAAGAAGGTTTCGTATTCGAAGAAGAAGCCTTAAAGTATCAGAAAATAATGGAGCAAATTCGTGGTATACGAAACATAAGAGCAGAATTTAATATACCTCATTCCAAGAAATTCAATATATCGTACAAATTCGAAAATCAGGAAAAAATTCTTGATAATGTAGAAGAAGAATACGTTAAATTCCTATCCGGCTGTGAAAACATTTCTTATACCGATAAAAAACCTGAAAAATCCGCAACTGCTTATGTAAGTACTGAATCCGAAATATTCGTAGTTTTGAATGATATGATAAACTGGGATGAAGAAGCAGTCAGATTGGATAAAGAACTGAAAAAAATCAAAAAAGACGTATCTCATTTTGAGAAGAAACTATCCAAAAAAAAATTCATGGAAAATGCAGACGAAGCAGTAATTGAAGAAACCAGAGAAAAATACGAAATGGCAAAAAGCAATTACAACAGGATAGAAAAACTTCTGGAGGATTTTAAAAATTGACGGAAAATTATTCGGGCAACCTGTCACTTGTTGGCACACCAATAGGTAATTTGGAAGACATTACCCTGCGAGCCATCAAGACTATCAAAGAATCCGACTTCATTCTCGCAGAAGATACCAGAAGAACTATTACTCTGCTGAACGGGCTGGATATGGGTAAAAAGGAGATTATTTCATTCTCTCAACAGAAAATGCTGTCAAAAACAGAAGGAATATTAACCAGGATAAAAAATGGAGAAAAAGCAGTACTGGTAACGGATGCAGGTATGCCAGTCGTATCTGATCCGGGTTCATATATTGTACAGCGATGTCATGAAGAAGGAATTGAAATTGATGTTATACCTGGTCCAAGCGCACCGATTTGTGCATATGCCGCATCCGGATTCAACGGTTCTTTTATATTCGAAGGATTTCTGGGAAGGGATAAAAAACTCAGAAGATACCTGAGAACTATTACCGAGGAAAGACGGATGGTGATTTTTTTCGAATCACCGTTCAGGCTTTTAAAAACTCTGGCAGATATACTAGATATTCTTGGAAACAGAGAGGTTTTTATAGCTAGAGAAATGACAAAAATTCACCAGGAATTTTTCAGAGGAACAGTACAGGAGGCAATAGAACATTTCTCCTCTTCCGAAGTTAAAGGTGAAATAACTGTAGTTCTGAAAGGAGTCGAAAAAGATGGATAAATACGTCGAGCTTGAGAGGATTCTCAGAAAGTTGGCAGGTTGGATTAAAGCCGAAGGAAGAAAAGTTATAAAAGACAGTGATTACAACATTACCCCGGCACAGTTTGATGTGCTTCAATGGATAAAATGGTCTGACTCTACGATGACAGAATTGAGTTGCAGGCTTGGTGTGGCAAAGAGTACAGTTACAGGACTTGTTAACAAACTTAAGGAAGATGGGTATATAGAGTATGCTGTATCCGACGAAGACAGGCGTGTCAGAGACCTCACCATTACTGAAAGCGGTTCTGAAATAATAGAAAAAGTTTTGGAAAGAAGAAGGGAATTTGTTGAAGAACTCTTTTCAAATATAGACGATTATTTAGTTGACGAGTTCAGAAAAGTTCTTAGAATAGTTGCAAATACTATTGAAATACAATCCAGAAATGAAAAATCTGAATGATATTTTTATAAACAATTAATTAAGGAGGAAATACCGGATGAAATTGAAAAACGGAGAAATAGTAGCAGGAGTTTCCGCAAGGCACCTTCACCTTTCCGAAGCAGATCTTAAAACACTTTTTGGAGCTGATGCCACTTTGACCCCTATCAAAGACCTGGGTCAGCCCGGACAGTTTGCATGTAAGGAAAAAGTAGACGTAGTCGGTTCAAAAGGAACATTTGCAGGAGTTAGAGTACTCGGACCGACAAGAAAAGAAACACAGATCGAAGTAAGCCTTACAGATGCATATAAGCTTGGAGTAGTACCTCCGGTAAGAGATTCAGGCGATCTGGATGGAACACCCGGAATAAAATTAGTTGGTCCTGCAGGAGAAGTGGAACTCGAAAAAGGCCTTATACTAGCTAAGAGACATATTCATATGACTCCTGAAGATGCTGAAAAATTCGATGTAAAAGACAAAGATATAGTATCCGTCTACCTAGATACCGATGGAAGAAAAACACTTTTTTCCGATGTACTCGTAAGGGTAAGCCCAAGTTACGCTCTGGAATTCCACGTTGACACGGATGAAGCCAATGCTGCATTCCTGAAAACCGGAGACATAATAAAAATAGTTGAAGAATTTTAATGCAATCAACAGCTTCCAAAAGTAGAAGCATAGCATTTGCCGGTGTTTCATCGGCATTGTGTGTGTTACTTTTTACTTTGCAGAGGTTTATACCTATACTGGGGGATATTACGGCGATAATATCCCCTTTGCCTATTCTTGTTGGAATGTTTATGCAGAATGGAACCTGGTTCCTTGAAACTTCACTGACTACGGCATTTCTCATATTCCTGTTCAACGATTTAACAGGGTTTTTATTGTACATATTCTACATACAAGGTGCCATTATAGCCATATATTTTATTCATGTGAGAAAAAAGAAATTTTTGCCGGTTTTCGCAGCACTTACGCTTTACGATTTGCTCGGAGAATTCGTCTCGCTTAGGCTTATAACTTCAGGCGGCACATTCATGGATGAATTCTTTGAAAAATACTGGTATATCTTCTCATTGGCATTGGCGTTCCTGACTATAAAATATTATTCGCTCATAACTTCACTTATAATTTCAGTTATGAGAAAACAGGGCTATATGAAAAACAGCCCTTTGATGTACGGGAGAAAATATGACACAAGAACAAACAGATAGAATAAACGAATACGTCAGACTTCTGATATCGGAAAATTCAAAACAGAACCTGATAAGGTTTAACGATGAAAGCGAAATATTCAAAAAACACATCGAAGATGTACTGATACCTTTTTCCCTTACAGAAAACAGCCTGTACGGCAATGTCGCCGATATGGGTTCCGGTGGAGGAATTCCAGGAGTGATACTCTCAATTCTATTCCCATCTTCAGATTTCACACTCGTTGAGACTGAAGGACGAAAAGCCGATTTCCTCGAAATGGTGGCAGAAAAACTCAGACTGGATAATTTGAAAGTTTACAACGGAAGGCTTGAAACATTCGGAAAAGAATACAGAGAAAAATATGATTTTATAACTTCAAGGGCGTTAGCTGCTATAAGCATATGCTGTGAATACGCAGCACCCCTTCTCAAAACAGAAGGCAAACTACTGCTTATGAAAGGCCCCAACTACCTGAATGAACTTCATGAATCTAAAAACGCATTTGAAACACTCAGCATGCAGCAGGATTCGGTGAGCGAATATAAATTTGATTACGACGGTGAAGAATTCAGGCATTACATAGTGACAATAAAAAAAACCGGCAAGACACCGGATAAATTCCCCCGAAAACCAGGCATGGCTAAAAAAAGGCCATTATAATACTGACAAAAAGAGAATTTATAATTTTATAGGAAACACATATCAAAAATTGCTAAACTCAGTCCGATTCAACAATCGTTTCTATTTTCTTACCGTCGATACCAAGGGCTATTTTCATGATTTTCGTATAGCCTTCTGTTTTTAATTCCTGAACATACATCTTGTCATTTATCTGTTTCATAGCTTCTTTCACGTTTTTCGTAATCGCTTTTATTTCTATTACCGCACTGAAATCTTCCTTATCCTTTGCCTTAAGAAGAACATCATATCTCCCATGTCCACTTTCACGATTAGATTTTATCCAGTATGCATCACTCAGATATGCAAACATTCCGAGTAGTATCATATGGTATGTATTTTCCGGTTCACCTTTTAAATCATAATAGCTCAACGTTTCCAAAGTATATTTTTTTAATTTTTCACAAAATTCCTCAGCTTCACCTTCCACCAAAGGTGTGGTCATTGAAGTTAGTAACCTTCTACCAGACTTTTCTATCCAGTAAAAAACAGTGTCTTGAAAGAAGATGAAGACTTCTTCGTTTGGAATTTTTAAGTCACATTCATATTTACCTTTTTTCAAAGTTTGTTTTTCGGGTTTCAAATACCCACTAAAAACAAATAATGCCCATATGGAATCTGGTTTTGTCTGTAAATCCCTCAAAGCCGATGAATCATCAATTGTTTGAGTTACCATTCCTCCTGAAATCAACATTTCTATTGCTTTACGAAAGTCATCGTCAGCCTTTAAATTCTCTTCAATCAAATTTATTATCAAATCGTTTGACGAGGTGTTTATCCAATATGGTTTAAGGTTCCGATACCTTAAATAACTTATAATTGACCAGGGATTATAAATAACATTTCCACCAAATTGATATCCGTTATACCACTCTGATATTTCTTCCCGGGAATTTTTATCCTGTTCAGAGTTAAAATATTCAAGTAATTTGTTCATTTCCGGAACGGTAAACCCAAAATATTCCGAATAATCCTTATCCAAAACGGTAAACACACTTAAATTGTTCAAACCAGAGAAAATACTCTCTTTGGCAACCCTGTATATTCCGGTAAGTACACCTTTAAAAAGATTCGAGTTGTCTTTCAATGCCGCTGATAGAAATATCCTCATGAAGTCTATTATATCGTCGTAATAGCCATAAGTCCAACCGCTCTGTATCGGTACGTCGTATTCATCTATTATCAGCAATACCGGTTTGCTATGAGCTTTACTTAAATATTCAATTAATTTTCTCAGGGATTGTTTACAACTTTCTTCATCCGCATTCATACTAATTATTTCTTTTATGAATTTTTTATCTTCCTGGTTTTCTATTGCCATTTCAAGTGAATCCATATGTTTTTTATACATATCAGAAAACAAGAATTTCATATTATCAAAAGCATTTTCCAATTTGTTATTCTTTATATCCTTAAATGATATGAAAATAGTTGGAAAGCTGTTTATCTCTTTGAATACTTCTGTATTTTCACTTATCCTCAAACCTTTAAACAGATTTTCTGTTTGAAGGGAATTATCGAAGAAATAATAAAGCATACTCATATTAAGTGTCTTGCCGAATCTTCTTGGTCTTGTAATAAGTGCTATTTTTGCAGGATCTTTGTATATGTCAGCTATCATCTTTGAAGTATCTACAAAATAATAATCGTTTTCTATCAATTCTTTAAAATCACTTATACCTATAGGAAGCCTTTTCACTCATATCACCTCAGGGAAATTATATCATCAATAAGACTTCTTCTGTCTTCCCCTTCAAAAAACCAGGTGCAGAGGTATCCATGTATTTCTGACATGTTTAATCTCTTACAGAATGAAGCAATTGTATCGTAATCTGGATCTGAATATCTGTTCTTGAGAATAACCTGCGCATCAAAATCCCAGTCATGTATCGAATATCTCGCATATTCCCTTAAATACCTGTTCAGAAGTTCTATCCCTTCATCTGTTTTTATACATGAGTAAAGTGATGTAATTTTATTGAAATCGGCTTCATCCTCAAGAATTTCTATAACCTTGTCGAAGAGGTCTGACCTTCCATTATAATAGCTGTTTTCTTCGTCAAAACACCTGTTTATGAATTCTTTACCCGAAATATCCCTTTTCAGGTATTCTGTCAGTTTCTCCCTGTTTTCAATCATAGAGAATATCCTGGCTCTGTTTATCTTTTCATCCGGAATTGATATGAAAATGCCACGTAGTATGGTGTATTTTAAATCCCTGTCGGATAATCTATACATTTTTTTGATATTCATCTCGAATTTTTCTTCGATCTTCATGATTCGGGTAACGTAGTTTATTTCCTTCGGGTATTTGAAGGAATAATCAAGCGCCAGAGCTTTTACGATCTGCTTCAGTGTTTTAACTTTTAAAGAGTTTCTTTCACCGTTTATTATTCTGTACAGTGAAGCGTGTGACAGTCCGTTTCTTACTGCAAAATCATTGGTTTTACCTGCTTTATCTTTCAGAAAACAACGAAGTTCTTTGTTGTTATGAATTTCATCATTTTTCAGTTTTCTCTTTTTTCTGACAAATGCGTATTTTCTTAATTTACTTATATTCTGCCAGTAGATGTTTTTAATATCAGGCATGAGTTTTATGATCTTTTCATAATAACGATCAAAAATTCTTGCTGTCTCAAAAAAAGAATTATAATCACTATTCAGTTTTGAAACTTCCAGAATCGTATCGAGTGAGGGAAGTGAATCATGCTCATCATCCATATAAAATCCGATGTAATAGCAAAGTTTTCCCGATAATTCATACGCTTTTTTTATATTTTCATGCCTAAGTTCCCATGCTGTGTTACCTAGTGAGGCAATCATCAGGAGAATTTGATTACACTCCAAAGATTCCTGAAACGTTTTATAGAAAGCTTCTAATGATTTGCCTTCTTTAAAAAGTGATTTATAAGCTGCTGTTATCGTAATAAAAGAACTGTCATAATCATCTTCTATGTGTTTTTGACTCCATGTCCTGAACTCTTTTACCTCCTCATTGCTGCATGCACGATGAATTTTCAATTCCCTTGCAACACTTTTCCTGCATGAAATCGGTATATTACCGTATTCCCTTATCAACTTCAAATATAGCTTTTTACCGATTGATTTTTTTCCAGTTACCCTTGCCATACACAGTTTAAAACTCAGAATCAGATATTTAATTCCCGTACTGCTACATTTTTTGAATGATTTGTCTATAATATCCATTATATTGCCCGGAATACCGTATGACACTTTTCTGAGCAATCCAAAATAGATTTTTATATTTTCATTTTCAGAATATTCGTATAGGTAATTTTTCAAGGCTTTTGAATATGGTTTTTGTTTTGTAGATTCTAAAATATCTTCGAGTTTCGTATGATACACCCCTCTTTTTTTACAAAAATGTCATATCAGAAGATTATTTTTCTGTAATCACTTTTTTAAAGGATATACAACGATATTTTCTCTCACATAATGCGTTCATATAAATCAACGATGAATTTATTTGCCTCTTTAGTTGCGTATCCTGTAAAGCTTTTCAGGACTTGATTATCATATGTTTTTATGTAAAATTATATCAGAATCACATATGTATATTTCTCAATAAATATAAAACTGAATATCAAGTGTTTTCATAAAAATGGAGGAGATGTATTGAAACCTTTTAAACTTTTCATTGCGGAAAACAAAATAAAAATTTTAGCGGTATATCTCTTTACTGTTTTCATTTCAACATTGTCGTTTAAACTTTCAGCGGATATGAGGAAATTCTTCGATTCATCAGAAGCTATGAGTTACGATAAGGGATATTTACTACTGGGCATCATAATATCGTACATCGTGATATTTTTACTGTTCTTATTTTCCAGAATTTTATCCTCAAAAATTTTATACACAGGATTGCTTAACATCAGAAAATGCATGTTGAGTTCACTTTTACACACATCCTATGAATATTTCATAAACAACTCTGCGGGAAAAATATGGAGCGAAATGCTATCTACTACGGGTAAGATTGGAAATTACTTCAACACAGTTTTACTAGTCCCATTAAATTTAACCGAAGTATTTGTTTATGGGATAATAATTTTCAATACAAGCGTTTTTGGCGGTTTCATCGTATGTGCTTTCATCCCTTTAATAATAATCGCAACATTTTTTACCTGAAAAAAATTAAAAAAGTGTGAAGAGGAATGCCTTCAGCATTACAGGGAAATCTCATTATTTGCTAATGAATTATTATCAGCTGTAAAGCTTATCAAAACCACTTCAAGTCATGATTATTTCATAGAAAAATTCTGCACGAAACACGACTTTTTCAACAACAGCGTGGTTAAGATGTCAGTCGTGAAATCCTATGTCGATTCCATTCAGGATACAATAGTTATGACAGCACCGTTGATATTGGTATTTTTAAACTTTATAATCATTTCAGAAGGTATATTGCCTACGGGTAATCTCGTCCTACTTTATACATTCACGCCACTTTTTTTCAATTCTTTCAGAAGCCTGTATTCAAAGTTGTTCAATTTCTTCGGTGTCAAGCCGAGTCTGTCATCGGTTGAAAACGTACTTTCTCTCAGATCTGAAAGATTCAGTTCAAAACTCATGGATGAAAGAATAAAAATTTCGATCAGGAATTTTGAGTACGATTTTGATGATAAGAGTATAAGTATCCCGGATTTTGTTATCAATCCTGGTGACAAAATCCTGATTTCCGGTGAAAGCGGATTGGGCAAAAGCACATTGTTCAACTGTTTAACAGGTATTCATTCTGATTTTGAAAATAGCATATCCATAAATGGTGTGAATATCAAAGAATACGACCTTTATCATTTGAGAAAACAGATTATACTCGTCAATCAGGATAATTTAATCTTTACCGGTAATCTGAGAGAGAACATCCAGCTTGGCTTGACTGAAGAAGTGTTTGAAGAAGATTTTATTAATATTCTCAAGCTGCTTAATCTTGAGGAATTGAATTCCAGAGAATTAATAAACAGCGGTAAACTATCCGGTGGTGAAAAGGCCCGCATCAACCTCGCTCAGGCCCTCCTGAGAAGGCCGGATATACTTCTGATAGATGAGACCCTTTCTTCCGTCGACGAAAGCCTTGAGAGAGAAATTTTAGAAGAGATATTTTCCGAATATCCTGGTATGAGTGTTGTCTACATTACTCACAGACTTTCTGTCAAAGATTTATTCGATCAGGTGGTTGTTATAAAAGGAGGATACAGTGAAGTCTTTTAAACTATTCATACTAGAAAATAAAATACAGATATTGATTGTCTATTTTATAACGGTTTCTATGGTATTTCTGTCGTTATCAGTTTCAGAGAACACCAAAATATTCTATGATCATGCCTTTTCAAGTAATAAATTATCCGAATTGCGGAATACGTTTTTACAAATTGTCTTTTCTTATGTGGTTATTCTAATACTTTCCATCTGGTCAAATATTTTATCCCATAAAATCCTTTACAAAGGAATGCTGGGTATAAGAAAGTGTATGCTGAAAAGTTTTTTGCACACTTCTTTCGACTATTTTTCAAAAAATACTACGGGAAAGATATGGAGTGAAACCGTCTCAACAACGAATGAAATATGCCCATTCTTTTATTCAATATTACTTTCTCCGGTGGATATGCTTGAAGCTCTGATATATGCGTCCATAATTTTCAGCTCCAGTTTTACAGGCGGGCTGATAATAACCGCATTTGTTCCCCTAATAATCGCTGCAACATTTTTCTCGGGAAAAAGCTTTCGGAAAAAGAGGGGGGATGGACTTAGCATTTTCAGAAAAATTGCTTCATTTGCCGTAGAAACACTGTCAGCGACAAAACTCATCAAAACAACTTCAAGTCACGATTATTTCCTGGAAAAATTCTCAAAAAATCACAGAATTATGAATGACATAGATATAAAGGTATCGGTAATAAACAATTATGTCGATTCAATACAAAATATCGTGGTGATACTTGCTCCTCTAATCACTGTATTTCTATCCTCAGGAATTACTTCAGGTAATTCTGTCGGAAATCTCGTCATACTTTACACATTCACGCCACTTTTTTTCAATTCCTTCAGAAGCCTGTATTCAAAGTTGTTCAATTTCTTCGGTGTCAAGCCGAGTCTGTCATCGGTTGAAAACGTACTTTCTCTCAGATCTGAAAGATTCAGTTCAAAACTCATGGATGAAAGAATAAAAATTTCGATCAGGAATTTTGAGTACGATTTTGATGATAAGAGTATAAGTATCCCGGATTTTGTTATCAATCCTGGTGACAAAATCCTGATTTCCGGTGAAAGCGGATTGGGCAAAAGCACATTGTTCAACTGCTTAACAGGTATTCATTCTGATTTTGAAAATAGCATATCCATAAACGGGGTGAATATCAAAGAATACGACCTTTATCATTTGAGAAAACAGATTATACTCGTCAGTCAGGATAATTTAATCTTTACCGGTAATCTGAGAGAGAACATCCAGCTTGGCTTGACTGAAGAAGTGTTTGAAGAAGATTTTATTAATATTCTCAAGCCTCTTAATCTTGAGGAGTTGAATGCTAGAGAAATTATAAACAACGATAAACTGTCCCGTGGTGAAAAGACTCGCATCAACCTCGCTCAGGCCCTCCTGAGAAGGCCGGATATACTCCTGATAGATGAGACCCTTTCATCTGTCGACGAAAGTCTTGAGAGGGAAATTTTAGAAGATATATTTTCCGAATATCCTGGTACGAGTGTTGTCTACATTACTCACAGACTTTCTGTCAAAGATTTATTCGATCATGTAGTTTCTCTGGTTGGTACAAATATGAAAATATTATAATTCACTTCAGTTTTTAACAGTCTTAATACACGTTGTCTTATTTTTGATACATTGAAAAAAATTAATTACCGGGTACAGTCCCTTGCGGTACGGTCCCCTGCTTTGTATTTCATTTCATATAGATTATAAAGTGATTGATGTATTTTTTTCCGAATTCAAAGAAAAATTCAAGAAAGCAAAAAAAAAGAATCTCTGTGAGATTCTTTTCTGGAGCGGAAGACGGGATTCGAACCCGCGACCCCCTGCTTGGCAAGCAGGTGCTCTACCGCTGAGCTACATCCGCAAACATAACCCTTGGTGCGAAAGATGGGACTTGAACCCATACGGGAATTACCCCACTGGATTCTAAGTCCAGCGCGTCTGCCAATTCCGCCACTCTCGCGTGAACTCAATAAAAATGGTGAACCGCGTGGGACTCGAACCCACGGCCCCATGATTAAAAGTCATGTGCTCTACCGACTGAGCTAGCAGTTCACTTCTTGCTTCGTTCGCTTCTTCGTCGCTCTTCGTCAGAAGCAGGTACATTCTATCATAAAAATCGAGTAAATGCAACCCCTTTAAAGAACATTTTGAAAACAATAAGGAATTGTTATGTGAATTTTTTTACGCCTCCACCATCAAACACTTCAAACTCTCCAGAAATATCTCGGTCATATGCCTGTCCCGAAAATTTGGATCCTCTTTGAGAACGGATAGAATTTCATCTATGTTATCTTTGTTTTCCATAATCATCTGCATTTTCTCCAGATATTGCCTCATTCTGTCTATTTCTATGTCTTTTGCAACTGCACCATGTCCACAGATAATGTTTCTGTATTTTTCCCTTTTCAGAGTTTTTAGAACTTTTATCCATTCTTTTATATCACTGTCTTTTACTATTTCAGGATGAAATCCGTTTATTACCATGTCACCGCTTATCAAAATTCTTTTCTCTGGTATCTTAACAACGACAGAATCCGGAGTATGCCCCCCAACACGCTGTAAAATAATTTTACAACCATCATGTGTAATCTCATAACTATCCTTGAATGTTTCAAATGGAGGTACAATATGTATTTTTTCAGATCTTAGATCGCCGTCTTTCTCAAAAACACTTTCCAGATACATACTGTCCATCTTCATAAAATATTCTTCCGTTTTTTCACAGCACAACAGATTGGCATTAAGCCCTGAGTTCCCAAAAGTATGATCAGGGTGGTAATGTGTATTGATAACCAAAATAACCTCACTGTGGAGCAATCTGTTGACGTACAGACGTATTTCTTCTGCCTTGGAAGGATAAAGGGAAGAATCAACAATTATAGTTCCCTTATCCCCTGTTATTGCCGTAACATTTGACCCACCGAAAGGGTTATCGAAAATTACAATTCCCGGTGCAATTTCTTTCACGTTATTATCTCCTCAGGTTTCCTATTTTATCGTCTACATTAGACAATTCTACGAGAGAAAGTAATATTCCTATAAAAAAAGCGCCTTTTAAAGGCGCTTTTTTTATAGGAATATTTACAAAAATATTACTCTGCAGGTTTTAACTTATTCCATACATCCTGAGCATACAAAAGTGCATATACTCCCACACCTACACCTGCAACTCCGAGAACAACTCCACCCACTCCAAGCCATGTTGGAAGCGTGAATTTGTCGTTGAGTTCGGTATACTGTGCATCCATCTGTATTTGAAGTTCCTGTATTTTTCTGTTCGTGTTTATGAGGTCAGACCCATTCTTTGTAACTTTAGGAAGAATGTCACTCTTGAATCCTTCGTAATCTGCAGAAATATTCTGAAGCTGAGTTTCAAAACTGTCGAATTTGGAACTCATGTTGCTTACCTGAAGTTTCTGTGCAGAAAGGGAAGATTCCAAAGTTCCGATTCTTGAAGAATTCCTCGCAACTTCGCTTTCAACTGCACTGAATTTTGAATTAAGACCATTTACCTGACCTTCAAGAACCATTAAACTGTCGCTGTTTTTGGATACATTGCTCTTAAGTTCAAGAACATTCACACCACCGAGTAGAGTCTCAGTTGCCTTAACTCTTCTGCTGAGATCTGAAACATCCTGTGTAAGTCTGTTTTCAGATGCTTTTAAAGATGTGATATCACTTGAGAAAGACCTTACGTTGTTTTCAACACTGCTGACTTTGCTGGATATTCCGGAAACTGATCCTTCAAGGGAGCTAACGGAACTCTTAACACTGCTGTATCCGTTTTCGAGTGTCATCATTCTGGAATCGTAAGATGCAATCGTACTCTTCATGGTTCTGAGATCGCTGATATCGTTCTGAATCTGATTGAGCTGTACCGAAAGTTTCTGATATTCGGCACCAACGTTTTCCGTATTGTTAGTAACTGAATCCACTATCATTCTGATACTGTCAAGTTCTTTCATGAACCCTGTCATATCTTCGGCTTTTAAATAAGGCAGAGAAGACTTCATATACTCTATAGCTCTGTACAAGAACACAGCTGTCTGGTATCTGGTTGTGGGAGAATTCCCCTGATACGTACCATCAGGATTCCCCTGCACAATACCTGTTTCCAAAAGATACCTTACAGCATCATAAGCCCAGTGATTTTGAGGAATATCATCCACTGGTAGCTGTTGTCCAAATGCCATAACCCCCGCCAGAAGCACAACAAGAACTAATAAAAGGAATTTCTTCATAAGCTTATTTCCCCCTTTCGATTTATTGGCATATTCAAATTTATTATACCACAAAATGCTTGTTTACATACTCACAGGTCATTGCTTTAAGCAATGTACCGTATGATACCCTGAATTTTATTATATCCCCTACTTTATATTCACGTTTACAATCCGTAACATCCACTATAGTATGATCACTGCTTGCGTGCAGCACTTTCATAGTTTTATCCAGCGGCAGCAATCCCGATGAAATTATGTCCTGCTCTCCCATCGCCAGAATAATTCTTTTTCTGATACCTTTATCCTCAAATTTTGCACGTCTTCCAAATGCATCGAAACCAACTTCACCAAACGGCACCGTCGGTTTGGTATTTGCCTCAACAACTTCTGCTTCGAGGATGAAAGTATCCTGACTGAGACCCGGGACAAGTCTGTTCCTGGTAACATCCGTACCAAGCATTATAGATTCACCAACCCTGAAATGATTGGCACCTTCCGGAAGGGTTCCATCCTCTATCAACTTTATCGCAGCTGTATTGCCAGTTGAAACCATTTCCAAATCGAATTTCCGGGCCAAATCCACAGCCATTTTGGTGTTGGTCACATCCGGCATAACTCCGCAGAAACATCCGACATTACAGCCAACGCCGACGAGTCTGTCACCTGCCACTTCTTTCACCGCTTTTAAATATTCTTCTGCCTGTTCATACCATACTCCTTCTCTGAGGTCTCCAACATCCACCATGAAAACTAGTTTTGTTTTCTTTTTACCGTTTATTTCCATCAGCCTTTTTACCGTTTCAAGTTCTGAGACAAGCGTGTAATCGGCATAATCAGCAACCATTTCGAGTTCACTCAGCATCGGTATGCGCAGTAAAAAAAGAGGCACATCAAGGTCATAAGATTCAATTTTTCTCAGATTCTCAGTTCTTGAATCTGCAATCATCTTAATACCAGCCGTTTGCACTAGGGCTCTGGTTATAGTTTCATCAGCGCAAACCACCTTGGTAACAGCCGACAGCGTGACTCCATCTGAACTGCATAATTCTTCGATATATTTTGCATTTCCCACTATTTTATCGATATTGATGACTAATCTCGGATACATATATTCCTCCTGTATTTTTGTACGATTACGATTATTTTCTATTTACCAATTGACTGGAAAAAGACCCTGACAACTTCCGCTCCACCTATGAAAGTTCCAAGCGCACTTCCGATGTTCGCGAATATTATTATCAGCAATATCCTGGTTACCCTGTTTTTCCAGAATCCCTTTACACTCATGATGTCACCCGAAAGGTTTTGTAAATCCGAAACTTTCGGTTTCCTCACCACGGCCTCGACAAATCCCGCAAACCATCCGGCGGCTATAAGCGGATTAAGAGAAGTTATCGGAGCCACCACGAATGCAGTTATTATAGAAAGTGGATGACCCAGTGCTGCAAGAGTTCCCAATGCCGAAAGTGAACCGTTCCACATTATCCAGTAAAGCACCTGATCAAACCCTGCCGATTTGTTGTTGACAAAGGTTGCAATTATGAGTGCGATTATCAAAGCCGGTATTGCCCAGGCTATATATTTCCATTTACTTTTTTTAGGGGGAAGATAATTAAGTTTTGCCAAATCCTGTTCTTTATGTATTTCCTCTTTAATTCCGGGTACGTGAGCAGCCCCAACTATGGCGACAATTTTTTTGCCGGGAGCTTCTTTAATTTTTTTAGCCAGATACTGATCCCTTTCATCCAGCAAAGTGGTTTTAAGTTCCGGAAAACTGTCAGCAAGCTCTCCGAGTATAGTTACAAGCATATCTTCCTTTTTAAGTTTATCCAGTTCTTCTTCGCTGATCTCTTCATTGGAAAAAATGCTTCCCAGAATTATGAATATGAGTTTCATCTTTCCTTTAAATCCCATTCCACGCCAAATCCTTGAAAAAGTGATCTGAATATTCCTGTCAGCAAGTACCAACTGCACTCCGGCTTCTTCTGCGGATTTTATACCCTGCATCATTTCCGCACCGGAATTTACTCCTATCTGTTTTGCCATTCTTTTCTGAAAAGAAGACATTATTAGGTTTACCAGCAACAGCGTCGTTTTCTTCTGTTTTATCACTTTCATTATATCCATATTCTGCCAGCTCTGCTTATCCTTTATCGATTTATATCGCCCTTCATCCAATTCTATACAAACCGAATCAGGTGTTTCGGATTCAATAACCTCTTTCACTTCTTCAGCACTTTTTTTAGAGACATGTGCAGTCCCTATAAGTATTATCTCTTTTTCGCCATACTCCAATCTGTGAATATTATTCTCCGACATTCAATCACCCTTTGTATTTATATTCATTGAATTATACACAAAAACATTCTCCCCTGCCAAAAAAAGAAAAAGACTTTATCATTCAAAATAAATATTTATTAGTTTTCCGTATCAAAAATAGTATAATACGGAAAAACAAGGGGGAAATAATGGCATATTTATTATTGGCAATAATTTGCAGTTCTTCAATCGCATTGATTTTTAAATACAGCGAACAAAAAGAACTTAACAGGTACCTGATCACATCCATAAATTATCTCATAGCCTTTTCGATAAGCCTTTCATTGGGAGTTAATCTCAACAATTCTCCCCAAATGCTTAATATAGCCTTTTTAGGAATGGCCGGCGGGGTATTCTTCTTTCTGTCATTCGTCTTCTACCAGGTATGTATTAGAAAAAGCGGTGCTTCGCTTTCAGGTGCATTCGGAAAGATGGGCATATTGTTACCAATGATTTTTTCAATATTCATATGGAATGAGATACCTGGAATAATCCAATGGATTGGTATTTGTACTGCCTTATTTTCCATAATAATGGTTTACTTACCAACAAAAAACGTAAATAATAAAAAAAATATTTCACATTTTCATTATTTTCTGATTTTTCTTTTCATATTCGGAGGAATGGCGGAGTTTTTCAACAAGATTTTCCAGTATTATTTTTCAGCGGATTATAAAAGCACATTCCTGTTCTTTCTTTTTATAACAGCTTTTGTGATTAGTTCTTTGTTTGTATTAACAAAGAATAGAAAAAGGCCTACCAGAAGAGATGTTTTAACCGGTATAATAGTCGGTATCCCCAATTATTTTTCTTCTTATTTTCTGATAATTTCATTGGATAGTATAAAAGCTTCTATCGCTTTCCCAATCTATTCTGCCGGAAGCATATTGCTGATAAACCTGGGAAGTATGATTTTGTACAGAGAAAAACTACGTAAGATAGAAAAAATTGCCATTGTTCTTTCTGCTTTCGCATTGGTTTTAGTCAACCTTTAAGGATTATTTTCTGCCCCTGCGAAGCAGGTATATGAAAATAGGTGCTCCTACCAACGCTGTTATAGTACCCAACGGCATTTCCGTCGGCTGAAAAACCGAGCGTGCAATCGTGTCGCAAATCGAAAGGAATATTCCTCCGAAAAGAGCACTCATTGGCACAGATATCCTGTGATCAGGCCCGAAAATAAGTCTTGCCGTGTGTGGCATTATAAGTCCCACAAATCCAACTATTCCCGTGGCGGTTACACAATAGGCAGTTAATAGCGTACCGGTAAGGAATATTACGATTTTTATTTTCTCAACGTTTACTCCGAGATTTATCGCTTCATCTTCTCCGAGTGAAATGGCATTCAATTTGTTAGACAAAATCAAACCGATAAAAACACCTGTGATTGATACGAGCAGCATCGGTGTTATTTTCCCCCAACTTGCTCCGGATAAACTTCCCATAAGCCAGTATGTAGCATGCTGGACGTTTCTCCACCCGAACACTATTACGAAAGTCGTTGCGGCGTTGAAAAGAAAATTCATTATTACCCCTGCAAGTATAAGGTCAACAACTGGTATCTTACCACCTTTTCTGGCTATGAAATAAGTGGCAAATGCAGACAATAAGGCAAAGGCAAAAGCCATCAACGGAAGATTGTAAAGCAGAGGAGTCACTACACCTGCAGTACTGAAGGCGGCGATTGAAAGAACTGTACCGAAAGCAGCACCAGATGAAATCCCCAGTATATAAGGATCCGCAAGTGGATTTCTGAGCAATGCCTGAAACAGAGTACCCGAAACAGAAAGAGTGGCCCCGCATAATATTCCCATTATCACCCTGGGCAATCTGATGTCAAAAATAATCCTGGAATACTTTCTATCCACCTCAGCACCTATCAAAGACTTAAGAACTTCGGTAAAGGGGATATTTACTGTTCCTATAGAAATATTTATAACGACGAAAAAAAGCAGTATAAATACGAAAAGTAGTACGGGGAGAATTCTTCTCCCCTTTTTCATTTTAAAAATCAATATTTATTTTTCTCCGTACAGAGCTTCGTATATCTGTTCTAAAAGTCCCACAAGTTCAAGATTCGCATAACTTGCGGCATTACCATCGATCGGATAAAGTGCCTGATTCTCCACGGCTGCTATGTTTGCCCATGGGGAGAAATTGTTTATTGCATCTATTGCCGGCTGTTCTCCGCCTGCGTAATAGTAAGGAATCAATATCGCTTCGGGATTTTCCGCTGCGATGAATTCAACACCGATAGGCAGCCATCCATTAGGGCCGGAGAAGTTTCCAGTGATGTTAACTCCACCCGCGAGTGAAATTACTTCGTTGAGGAATGAACCCTGAACACAGGTGTAAAGGTCTTTAACTTCCGAACCGGAAATCATTGCATAAAATACGCTTTTTCTTTCAGATAAAGGAATTTTATAGGATTTTTCTTTGGAAATAGTATCTACTCTCTTCTGGTATTCATTAACGATTTCATTACCCTTTTCGGAAACGTTAAAAATAGTTGCGAGTAATTTCGTAGTTCTGAATATTTCCGCGAAAGTGTTGGGGTTGAGAACAACAGCCGTGATACCGAATTCATCAAGTCTGCTTACTTCAGGCGCCTGAAATCCGCCAGTGAGAAAAACAACATCAGGATCGAGAGAAATAATTTTTTCGACATTAAGCGGTGTAAGCTGACCTATTCTTTCGGCATTGAATGCATCCCAGTCTGTAACTCCCACTATTTTGTCTCCGAGTCCGAGTTTTACCAGATAATCGGTTATAGAAGGTGCTGCAACAATAACCCTTTCCGGCGTGCTTTCGATTTCAACATCTCTTCCAAGATCATCGATTACAACGAAGGAAAACAAAGAAGTAACTACAAAAAACAGAACAAACAGTAATGAAAAAACTTTTTTCATGTAAAATCCCTCCATAAAATTATTTTCTTTTCTTTATCGCGAAAGAAAAGAGGTACTCCACTTTAAGGCAGGTCTCCTGGCTTACGAATAATAACGGTTTACACTCCTTCCCGGGTAAAATACCCAGTGGTTTTTATGTAACCCTCTTCGTTTACAGTGGCGCGTCCACGTCGGAATCTCACCGACTTCCCTATTAAGAAAATAGCTTTCACCTTTAAAGGTGGAGGTTTCACCAGCTTGAATTATAACAGGAAAATTATTTTTATCAAAATAAAAAAACGATATCTGAAACAGCTCCTTCAGATATCGTTCATATTGATTCATAAATTATCTTAAAGTTTATTTTCTGATAAATTCCCCACAAAGTTCTTGAGTTCACTGGTGTCAAAAACTTTGCCTGCAGCATAAATCACAGCCCCGTATTCGGGTGAAAATTCGCTTTCCTCTAATACATATCCTTCATTTTCAATCAAACAAGTAAGTTTTTCACACATAATCTCAGATTTAAAAACACTTCCGGCAAAAGATACAGATACTTTTTCAGAAATCTTCTTCAATTTGGCATTTTCCACTACAGATTTCAGTGAACAAAAGAGTTCTTCTGCCGCATTTTCGAGAATATTTACGGAAATCTCATCGTTTTCTTTTGCAGCTTCATCGACTTTTTTACTGAATCCGGCAATATAAGACCTGATATTACCACCTTTGCAATTATCCACTATTCTTCTGATATCTGTATCTTCTTCACCATTTTCAAGCAGATATTCTTTTGCCTTTTCCACAAGTAATGTTTTGATTTTTTCTCTGCCATCATACGCCTTAAATACTGAACGCAATCCCATCTGTCCTATATAATAAGCGCTTCCCAAATCCCCTATATGTTCTCCCCATCCATCTGTCCTGAACACAGTTCCATCATTATCCTTTGCCATACACATTGCACCCGTACCGGCAAGTATTACAGCTCCGGCTTTCAGGGGAATTGCCCCTTCAAGGGCAGCCCTCACATCGTTTATTATAACCCGCTTATAACTGAGTACGCTGTTTACAACTTCCTCAATGTTCTGTTCAGCACAGGCAACATCTCCATATCCGGACATTCCAAAACATGCATACTCTATGTCTTTAATACTCGCGCCAGAATCAAAGAGTACTTTTTCTACACATTTTTTTATTTCTTCAACAGCACTGGCTTTTCCGGCATTTATTATATCGGTCGGTCCGGCAGTAGCTTGAGCAACAAAGTTGCCTTCTATATCAACAAGCACTGCAGTAGTCTTTGTACCACCGGAATCAACTCCGAGAAAGTATCTCATTAAAATTTCACCACTTTGGATAAATTCTGAGGTTTATCCGGATCCAGTCCCTTTGATACTGCTTTTTTCACTCCAAGAAGCTGCAATGGAATCACCCTGACAACCCAGTCTCCATAATCTTTACAACCGTAATCGACCTTTATGGTTTCAAATTCGACATGGTCAAATGGAGAAATGTTGAGTACGAATCCACCCATAGCAGACATCTCAGCAGCAACCTTAAATTCTTCTTCCTTTATAAGAGAATTCGGAAGGAACGCAAGGAAAGTTTTTTCATATACCTTGGATTTTGGGCCATGCCTGTATTCCAATGTCTGAAATGCATCGACTTCCGAAAGGGATGTTTCGGTAACCTTTATCAAACCTTCCATACATGCTGCGAAATATTCATCATATCCGAGTAATGCAAATCTGTCATATCTGGTCAGGTCAGCCTTGCTGAAAAATTCATCACTTTGCTTCAGAACATTTTCAGCAGCTATAGGAATTCCCTTTAAATATTCTTTCAGTGTTTCGGATGCGTATAAATCTCTGAATAATGCGGATAAAACAAATCCCATTGATGAAAAAGATTTTGTCATAACTATGGATTCTTCTTCGATAAAATCCATCGCTATGGTTGAATCTGCGATTTTAACCATACTGCTTCCAGGTTCACATGTTACAGCTGCTGTACTTATTCCATTTTTCTTACATACTTCCAATGACTTTACCGTTTCGGAAGATTCACCTGATCTTGATACGCCTACAACAAGTGTGTCTGCTTCTATATCACGAAGTCCGAACATTATTTCCGAACCGCTGAAATAATCGGAACTGATTTTGCCTGCTGATATCCTTCTCAATTGATAAGCCAGACCCATAGAAAGATAGTAAGAAGTTCCACATCCCACGAACACAATCTTTTTAAAATTACCATTTAAAATAAACTCCCTGGTTGACTTGACAAGCTCTGTATAATTTTCAGAAATTTTCTTCAATTTTTCCGGTTGTTCAAATATTTCCTTTAGAGTAATCATTTTGTCCTCCTTTTTCTTTTCAGCGATTTTTAATAATCACATACAATCACATTTGAGTATTTTTATGATTATTATACATCATACATCGTCGTTTTCCAAATGAATAAATACAAAAACAAAACGCTCTCTTCAAATTACAGAGAGCGTTAATATGATCAATTTTCAAATCAAACTATTTTCACACCATATTTTTGATATCTTTCTTTAAACAGATCATTTGAATCATCCGTAATAATGGCATCAATATCTGTTAATTCGCATATTTTAGAATGTTTTATTATCGAGAATTTACTGTGATCAGCAACCACAAACAATTGTTTGCTTCTCTGCATAATCTCCCTGGACACATCCGCTTCTCCTATGTTATCGAATGAAATACCACCTTCCAAAGACATTCCATCGACTCCAAGGAAATATTTATCAATATTAAATTTCCTGATAATCTGTATCGGCATTTCACCTATACACTCATATGTACCTTTTCTCGGAATCCCTCCAGCAAGAATAATTTCATAATCCCTGTCTGCCTGCAGTAAAAGCATTACATGATTTATGGAATTGGTAATTATCGATAAACCAACCAGTTCTGATTTACAGATTTCCGAAGCCAGCATATAGCAAGTTGACCCACCGCTCAACGCGATAAAATCACCGTTGTTTATGTAAGAAAGTGCTTTTCTTGCAACTATTTTTTTTTCCTGCAGCATGGAATTGTAATTTATCAAAAAACCGGTTTCCACATTTGGAGAATTAACAACTGCCCCATTATGTGTTCTGGTAATCAGTTTTTTCCTGGACAGTTCTTCTAAATCCCTTCTTACAGTACTACCGGAAACTTCAAAATGCGTAATGAGCTCCTCAGTCGTAGCACTGGATTTTCTTTTTAAAAATTTGAATATTTCCATTCTTCTTTCTTCTGCAAGCATTATCTTTTCACCACCATTAATCATTTCCTGATTATATCTGATTATACCTGGATATTATACACAAAACTAAGTTATATTCAAATTTTTTTATATTAAAATACTTTTTTTACAAAGTGATGAACCATGAAATTCACAGAATATTCGCGAAACTAAAAGAATAATAGAGTTATCACGAGAAATAATTATCATAAAGCTTCTATTCGTATCATTTTGAGTTTGTATCAAAAACCAAAAACATATATAATCATAAATGTCTATTTATTTACTTCTTATTGATTTTTTGTGAGCGGACTTTTCTAAATTTGGACCTATATTACTTAAGGAGGATAAATTATGAAGAAGTTTCTACTTTTTGCTTTAGTGTTTTTCATGATCATCAGTGTTTCTTTCTTTGCACAGTCATTGCGCGTGTTAATGCCAATAGGTGGCGGGTACACTATCGAAGACCAGGAAGCCATTGCCAGAGCTTTTGAAAAAGAAAATCCCGGTGTAAAAATAGACATGGAATTTGTTGGTTGGGACAATCTCTGGAATAAAATAATCACCTCTATCGGATCGGGTTCCGCACCAGATATTATGTACATAGGCTCAAGATCTATACCTGCTTTAGCCGATCTCGGAGCAATTTTACCAATTAACGAATATTTATCACAGGAAAAGAAGGACATGTACTACGACTCAGTATGGGAAACAGTTTCCTACAAAGATGAAATCTGGGGAATAGTAAGAGCGATGTCTACAAAAGCATTTATATACAATAAAGATATGCTTGAAGAAAAAGGACTTAAAGTGCCGACAAACTGGGATGAATTACTTGCAGCAGCAAAAGCCATGCATGATCCTGCAAACGGTGTATACGGTATAGGTATGGCCGGTAAGAGATTCGTTTCCACAGTAACACAGTTCCAGCAGTATTTATACGCAAACGGCGGAAACATAGTAGACGCTGAAGGAAAAGCGATTATTGGAAACGCAAATGGAGTAGGAGCTTTGGAGTTCTATACAGAACTCAGCGAATATGCCCAGCCAGGTATCAATGAATGGAAACGCGAAGACCTAATCAAATTGTTCGAAACAGCTAAAATCGGAATGTTCATCGACCATATTCACAATGCTGAAACCGCAATTTCCAAAGGAATCAATGCTGGAATATTCCATATTCCCAGCGGACCGATGGGAGTAAATCCTTACAGCACGGTAATAGTTACCGACTGTATTTCCATAAGTTCACAGTCTAAAAATATCGATCTCGCCATCAAATTCATGAATTACATGACAAGTTTCGAAAGCCAGAAATCATGGGACCTCACACTTGGATTTGTTCCTCCTATGATTGCAGAAAAAGATCTGCCTGAATTCCAGACAGATCTTTGGACACCTTATATAGAAGCAATAAAATACGGTGTTCCAGAAGCTCTCAACATCAAAGACTGGGAAGGCGTACAGGAAGCAGTTGTCGATTCCCTGCAGTCCGTATTCCTCGGTCAGTCAACAGCAGAGCAGGCTTTAAGAACTGCAGAATATATTATTAATCTTCTTCAGAAATAATTTTCAGATTAAAAACCACCCATTCGTTTTGAATGGGTGGTTTATTGAGAACTCAGATCCCATCCAATTTTTATCACGAAAGTGAGGAATTAATGTGAGAAAAAAACACGTTCCTTATGTTTTAATAATCCCTCTTGTTGTAGCCTTTATAATCCTTATAGGATTCCCCCTTTTCAACGTCCTGGAAACTTCTTTTTATGAGGCCAGTTTCCTGAATCCTTCAGCTCGTACTTTTGTGGGATTTGATAATTATGCGTGGCTTTTCAACTTCAAACTGTATGATCCTAACTTTTCACTTTTTGTCAGTGCGTTAGGTAGATCGGCATTATGGGTAGCCCTATCGGTTCTGATAAAAGTAGTTGTAGGAATACTTGCAGCAGTTTTACTTGACAGCCCGGCTCTGGCGGGAAAAAAGATTTACAGGTCTTTACTTATTATCCCCTGGGCAATCCCTTGGGCTATGGCAGCAATGATGTGGGCCTGGACATTAAACAGCCAGTTCGGAATAGTTAACAGTTTTTTACTACAAACAGGTTTAGTTTCCGAACCCATTTCTTTTCTGTCAACCCCAAATTCAGCATTTATAACCACTTTAGTTATTGATGCGTGGGCAGGTATGCCATTTATGGTAATAATGTTCATATCCGGATTACAGTCGATACCAGCATCGTTGTATGAAGCCGCAAGACTAGACGGCGCTGGAAGTATCAAGCAGTTCTTCAAAATAACAATGCCCATTATGAAACCAGTAACCATGACGGTAAGCCTGCTTTCAATGGTCTGGACTTTTAATTCCTTTGACGTCATCTGGGTTCTTACACAGGGAGGTCCAATCAGAGCAACTGAAACACTTCCAATAGCCATCTATAACACTTCATTCAGAATGTTGCGTTTCGGTGGTATAGGTAAAGCCTCGGCAATGACTATTTTCCAGGTTCTCATCGTCACTTTCATAGCAATATTCTATATAAGAACCATGAAGGAGAGCGATGCATGATGAGACCAAAGAATAAATTACTGACTAAAAAAATAATTTTTCAGATTTTTGCGATTCTGTTTTCAGTTTTTATGTTACTCCCCGTATATCAAATGATTATTACCGCTCTCAGACCCGCTGATTTACCTTGGTTGAGTCCTGCACCTCTTTTCCCCGATCATATTACTTTAAGTAATTTTACAAAAGCATTTGAACTTGTACCACGATTACCGCTTTATCTGCTTAACAGTTTCATATACGGTATAGGCGTAAGCCTTATTTCACTCGCAGTTGCCATTCCTTCGGGTTATGCATTGGCGAGATTCAAATTCTTAATGAAAAAACCACTGATGATTTTTGTAATTTATGCAAATATGTTCGCACCTATAATGTTGTTGGTTCCCATTTTCAACATAATGGAGACTTTCGGCCTGATCAACCAGTATATGTCGGTTATTCTTGCGGGGTCGATTTTCACAATCCCACTTTCGACCTGGTTAACGGTTTCCTATATGCAGGGAATTCCTAAAGAAATTGAAGAAGCAGGTTTTGTAGACGGATGTAATTCTTTCAGTATAATCCCAAGAGTTGTGTTACCTCTAATGGGTCCTGCACTGGTAGCAATTTTTATTTATTCTTTTATAACGGGATGGAGCCAGCAATTTATACTTGCAATGGTATTGATTAAAGAAGACGGTCTGATGCCCATCGCACAGGGATTGTATCAGTTCTTCAGCAGGAGTTCCGTAAGATGGAACGAATTGATGGCTGCAATATTACTGTCAACACTTGTACCTATTTTCCTGTTCCTTGCAGTTCAGAAAAATATAGTTAAAGGTCTTACAAGCGGTAGTATAAAATGATAAAAATCCCCTTAAAGGGGATTTTTTATTTCTCTAATAAACAGATATGTTTAGTTCAGAAATAGATATTTAGATCTATGAACGATATTCGTATTAAGCTTCTCTTTTCTTGAAAAAACCCATTATTATGCCAAGTACAACCGACCATAATGCGGCAAGTGTTATCCTGAAATCTGCCGGAAGAAGGAATGTCACCGTATGTGCAGGTATCCAGAACCATAAAAGCGTGAGCATAGCCCCCTTGATTCCATTCCAGTTTTTCTTTCTCTCCAATAGATTATCGAGTAATCTATGAGTCACGATCATAATCGGTCCGAACATAATATTCATAAATGCAGAAATAAAGAAAGCCCTGCCAGTTTCAGGCAGCATACCGTGCTCAGTCAGCGCAGTAACAAATCCTCCAAAACCGGTAAACGAATATTTGATCATAACCGCAAGAATTGCCCAGATTGCCGCTTTCCCCAAGACAATATACCAAGGCATAGAAATTTTTTTTGTCCTGACATACATCCCCAGTATTTCTCCTACCGTTCCCAGGATGGCGAATTGAAGCATAGAAGACAAAATGGGATGTTCATTAACAAAATTAATCCAAAACATCATATCCCCCTCAATATTTAAAAATTACAAAATCCGAATTTGCAGGATATACTTTCGGATGCTGTAAATCGGAACTTCCATTTATTATCTTTGTCGACACCTTAGCATATACATACTTATACAACTCATCGAAGGTGATATTTCTGTCGCTGTTTATATCCGCATCATAACTGTTATTGAATCCCAGATCAGGATTTTCATCACCAGACATTCCCAAACCATCAAAAATATAAAAACTGAAAAGGCCATTCTTATGTGCTGCACTTTCCCAACTGGATTCATTTTTCGCACAGCCTACCATTACATAATACCCCGGGGATTTTCTATCAGAAGAGCCATCCCTCGATATAGTTTCACCACTAACAGAAAATTCTTTCATAACATTTTTAATAAATGCCTGAGAGTCATCTGTCATACCGGAATTTTTACCAGGGGACAGCTGTGTAAACTCTTCAGAATTACAGGCGTCAATTAAAATAACTTTTTTACAGGGAATTTTATCCAGCAAAACCCTCAGCTCATTCACATAAAACATGGAGCCATTTATCCTCGGATAATCTCCCATTGCCAGAAAAGCCCGATCATCTTTTAAACCACCATGTCCAGCATAATGTAAATAAAATACATCATCTTGATTATATTTTTTCCGAGAAAATTCCTCTATCTTTTTCAGTATATCTGACCTGATTATATTCCCTGTCAAGGTTGCTATTTCTGTTTCACCTTTATTCTTACCCATAACTATTTCAAAATCCATTGAATCGTTAAAACAAAAAGGTATGTTGGAAATATACCTGTAGTCGTATATCCCTATGGATAACGCTTTTTTACTTATGACATCAGGATCATTATCTCTGATAACCGGAAACCATTCATAATTACATGCTGTCAGCATAATTAAAATAAACAGTATAAAAAACAGGAAAATATTCCTCATCCGCATCACCCCGTTAACTATTTTTTACAACGGAGATTATAACATTAAAGCTTTATAATAATTTAAAACAATTTAATTGAAGTGTACATTTAATATTTTATGCTCCCTGTAAGAAGTTAAGCATTCCGAAAATCATTAAAATCCCGACAACAATCAGCATTATCCCGCCAATTATTCTGATTTTCCTGTCATGCATGAGAAGTTTGGGCATAAACCTGTAAAGGATTGATACGAACATGGAAATAATAAAAAGTGGAATTCCCATACCGAGAGAATATAAGGATAGCAACCCTACGCCCTCCCACATACTCGAAGAATTAGCAGCAAGAACCAGTATGGACCCAAGAACCGGACTTACACACGGAACCCAGACAAATGAAATGGCAACGCCTAATCCAACAGCACTGAAAAAACCGGTTGCCTTTTTTTGCGTATTCCTTTTCACCAAATTTATTTTAGGTAATTTTATTATTTCTATATAAGATAAGCCAAGTATTATTATCAATATTCCACCAATAATAGAAATCCATTGTTTGAAATCAACTAAAATATTACCTATTAATCCGGAAACAGCTCCCAGCAAAATAAAAACAGAGGATAATCCCAATATAAATCCCAGAGACTTTAAAATCCTCCCTCTCGTAGATTTTGTGTCTCCCATTATAAATCCCACGTAACCAGGTAAAACCGGGAATATACACGGAGAGAAAAAACTTAGTATTCCTCCTAAAAAAGCTGCCATAGCACTTACTGTTGTTACAACCTGAAAAGCTCCCTGCATTTTATCACCTCATTAATCATTTTATTATTTATGACGATTATATATGTATAATATTCAAACTCATAATGTGCGCGAACATTACATTCTTGTAAACCGGATTATTTACACCTTGAATAATGCCATCCAGAGTGCGAGGAACATTATATGAATAAGGAAATCTTAATTCAAGTTTGGCTATGAAATTCCAAACCAGGGTACATAACGGTTGAGTTTCGTTGTTTGAGCGTAGCGAGTTCGAAACTCGTGAAGTGCCCGCTTTGTAAATTTTACCAAATTTGATTACAATTGATGTTTCATATCTTGATCTGGAGCGTGTGTATATCTATTTATAACCCTTCTGATGCTTAAACATACGCGTTATATACGCACACATTATAAGTATTCAAATTAATTATTTAAATCTTCTTTACAGGTAAAAATATATTTCCTGTATTTATATACGATAATTATTTTGTCTTTACCAACCTCAATCTTATCTGACTGCTGCCATATCCACGATAATATCTAATTCGGCCGGATAAGACAGTAACTGGAATAGCGATTTTAGTCCCTACCTATTATTTTCCTTTTATTTATTTTTGCACACGAAAACACGGCAATTCCCAATCATAAAAAAGATTTTTATAAAATATAATTTATATTAATGAAAACTATTTATATAAACAATAATAGATATATACCATTTTGTTATTCATATTATTATTTTAGCATACATTGATAAAATCTGGAATAACTCAATTGATAACTTGAAAATACAGCAGATATCCAGGAATATATTTATTCATATTTTTTATAAAGTTATGTTAAAATACATTAAGGTGTAAATGTAATAAATCTGTTTACAACTAAAAAAAGGAGGATGTATTTAATGAAAAAAGTACTTTCTTTTATCGTTATTCTCGTTGTAGTTTCAACTTTGGCTTTAAGTGCTGAAGTGGTAAAGGCATACACCACTTTCGAAGAACCTTTGGCAAAAGAACTTTTTGACAAATTTGAACAGGAAACAGGAATTAAGGTAGAATGGGTAAGGCTTTCAACAGGGGAAGCAGTCGCAAGGCTTGAAGCTGAGAAGGAAAACCCTCAGGCTTCTATTTGGGCTGGTGGTGTAGGTTTAGGACATATCGAAGCTAAGCAGAAAGGTCTTACAGCTCCATACAAATCTCCAGTAATAAAGAATACACCTGAACAGTACAGAGATCCAGATTTCTATTGGGTTGGTTTGTATATAGGACCTCTTGCATTTGCCACTAATAAAGACAGAGCTGCCGAACTCGGATTAACACCTCCCAGTGGCTGGCTGGATATAATAGACTCTAAATATGAATCATTGATAAGAGTTGCAAACCCCAACACTTCCGGTACTGCCTACAACGTTATTACAAATATCCTTGATATTTTTCATCATGATGAAGATTTCACATTCTTCTATCTGAAAAAACTCGATAGAAGTATAGAACAGTATACAAAATCAGGATCTGCTGGTGGTAAAAGCTGCGCAATCGGTGAAATACCTTTTGCAATAGGATATGCCCATGATCTCGTAAGGCTTAAAGAAAATGGAGCTCCTATTGAAATCACGGTACCTGAAGAAGGTACAGGATTTGAAATCGCATCTATGTCTCTTGTAAAAAATGGCCCTGAACCTGTGAATGCGAAAAAACTTTACAATTGGATATTATCTAAAGATGCACTTGCAATTTTTGCAAGCTGGTATGTGGTACCTGTTTCCAAAGATGCACCTGTAGATAAAATAGCAATTGATGTAAATAAATTAAAAACTGTAACCCAGGACCTTCAATGGGATGCAGCAAATAAAGAAAGGCTTGTAGAACGCTGGAACAAAGAAATCGGTGCCCAGTAGAATAATTATATAATAGTACATTTTCGGGTTCATATCCATTTTTTGAACCCGATTTTTTTTAGTACAGATTATAAAGAGGTGATATTTTGATCACTAAAAGAAAAATCATTATTTTCATCATTTCTCTTGTTTTTGTAGGTACTTTGGATTTCTGGATATTCGATAATATAAAATCCAGTTTTTCTGATGTTATGGATAAAAACCAGAAAGCCACAGTTTCTGCAATTGTCGCTTCAGCTCCCACCGATGTTTCCGAAGTGGAAAAATGGATTTCAAAAATAGAAAAGGATTTCGAAAATATTTCTGTTATTTATTTTGAAGGAATACCCGGTTTTGATGTATTAAACCCTTATTTCAACAGTGATAAAATGTTCGAAATCTACAGTAATAATAAAGACAGTGCAGAATTCGAAAAAGGGCTGGAAAGTACAGCTTACGACGAAATATATTCATCAAGGAAAAAATATGAATTATCCGGAAAAAATGTTTCCCTGATTTTTGCTCCGGTTATGGATAAAGAAGGCTTCACATCGGGGGCGTTACTTTTAGCTTTCGGAACTGAAGATTTTGATAAATTCATGTCGTTGATGAATGTATTGTCAATAGCGGTAATAATTATTTTTATTCTCGTATTCTCTATTACAAAATTTACCAGAGACCCCGGTCTTGGATTTATAATTCTGGGATTGTTTATAATCGTGGGAATTTTCGTCGTATACCCACTTTTCGAAGCTGTAAGGCTGACTTTCCTTAAAGATGGTAAATTCTCTCTCGATACATGGCAGAACATATTAACCACAAAACAATATTTATCTGCTTTGTGGGGAAGTGTTCAGCTCGGATTGCTGACGGCGACCTTTTCAACTATAGTTGGTTTTCTGTTCGCATTCATGGTCACTCGTACTACTATCAAAGGAAAGAAATTCTTCAGCACTATGGCAACATTACCAATTATCTCACCTCCTTTTTCGTTAACATTATCCATAATTCTTCTTCTGGGTAACAACGGCCTCATAACCAAACAGTTACTGGGTCTGACTAATTTCAGTATTTATGGATTAGGAGGACTGGTTCTGGTACAGACTATGGGCATGTTCCCGATAGCATTTTTAACGATGGTAGGAGTACTGCAGGCCATCGATTCCACATTGGAAGATGCGGCACTGGATTTAAGTGCCAATAAATGGACTACATTCCGTACAGTTACTTTCCCGCTGGCATTGCCCGGAATCATGAGTGCCTGGCTTCTGGTATTCACCAATTCACTCGCAGATTTTGCCAATCCATTGATTCTTTCAGGAGATTACAGAGTACTTTCGGTGGAAGCATATCTGGAAGTAACAGGCATGAACCGTTTGGGAAACGGAGCAGCTCTTTCAATATTACTTCTGTTACCGACTATAACGGCATTTTTAGTCCAGAGAAAAATTGTGAGTAAAAAATCTTATGTTACTGTTACCGGAAAACCCAGTGCATATCTGACAGAACTAACTTCAAAACCAGTTAAAAATATACTGAGAATTCTTATGATAATCATAGTGGTTTTCCTTATAGGTTTATATGGAACGATAATCGCCGGTTGTTTCGTAAAAAACTGGGGCATAGATTATTCATTCACCATGGAAAACTGGAGCGAAGCACTTGAAAGGGGAAAAGATGCTATTTCCGATACGACAACACTTGCTGCCATAGCAACTCCTATCGCAGGATTGCTTGCGATGATGGCTGCAATGATAATTGTCCGGAAAAAATTCCCTTTAAAAAGGGGATTGGAATTGTTGATAATGATTCCATTTGCAATCCCCGGTACACTCATAGGTATAAGTTATATTCTGGCATTTAACAAGCCTCCGATTATACTCGTGGGAACTGCTGCAATAATAATAATAAATTATGTCATAAGAGAATTACCCGTAGGAGTAGAAGGCGGTATAGCCACTTTAAGACAGATAGATCCTGCAATTGAGGAAGCCGCTCAGGATCTCGGAGCAGATGTGCCGACGGTTTTCAGGACAGTGGTGCTGCCACTGATAAAACCGGCATTCATATCAAGCCTTTCATATACTTTCGTACGATCAATGACAGCCGTGAGTGCCGTAATATTCCTTATATCGGCACAATGGTATCACATGACGGTATTAATATATAATTTCTCCGAAAATCTCCGATTTGGTCTGGCAAGCGTCCTTGCAACGACACTTATAGTGATAGTCCTGGCCGTATTTGGACTTATGAGGCTTCTTCTCAGACAAAGCGGAAATCTGGAAAAAAGTGTTTCAGCTAAGTGAGGTGTGATTTATGAATAAGAATACAAAATCGGTAAAACTGGAAAATATAACTAAAATATTCCCCGATCCACATACCAAAAAAGAGGTAAGGGCGGTTGATAATTCTGATTTCACAATTGAAGCCGGCAGCCTCGTCACATTGTTGGGACCTTCCGGCTGTGGAAAAACCACTACTTTGCGAATGATTGCGGGGTTTGAGATCCCCACAAAAGGACGTATATTCATAGGTAATGAGGAAGTCACAAACCTTCCTCCAAATAAAAGGGATACAGCCATGGTTTTTCAAAGTTATGGATTGTTCCCACATATGAACGTATTTGACAATGTAGGCTATGGTTTAAAATTACGAAAAATCCCTTTTGAGCAGAGAAAACAAAAAATCATGGAAATGCTTAAACTGGTTGGTCTCGAAGAACTATCTCAAAGAGCTCCTTCAAGATTATCTGGTGGGCAGCAACAAAGAGTATCACTGGCAAGATCCTTAATAGTCCAGCCTTCTGTACTGCTATTAGATGAGCCACTTTCAAACCTCGACGCACTTTTACGCGAACAGATGAGAGTCGAAATAAGGAGAATTCAGAAATCTTTCGGCATTACCGCAGTTTACGTTACTCATGACAGAGTAGAGGCAATGAGTTTGTCGGATATGATAATAGTAATGAATGAGGGAAAGATTGTTCAGATGGGATCGCCGGATGAAATATATTCAAACCCCGTATCGAAATTCGTAGCCGGTTTTATCGGGAAAGTTGCATTTTTACCATGTACAATAAAAGAAATCGGGGAAAAATGTATAGTTGAATTCAAGGGAAAAACAATGTCAATACCCTCTTTTTCATCCGAATTGAAACCTGAAGAAAAAGCGGTGATGATGTGCCGTCCTGAATCCATGAGATTGACAGAACCGAATAAAGGTATTGTCAACGGTACGGTTACAACCAATATTTACCTGGGCAACAGTGTTGAATCCTATGTACAGACAGAATTCGGGGAAATATTGATTCAGATTGATAATCCGAGTTTAAAAAAAGTTTACAATGAAGGCGAAAAAACATCTATAGAAGTAGTACCCGAATTATCTAAAATATTAAAGGAAGACTGAATATTTAATCCTCAAATTTTAAAGTAATTCAAGTATTTCAGAATTAAACGGAAAATCCCAATAGATTTTCCGTTTAATATTTGTTAAGAACTTTTCGAAATAAATAACTTTATCAATTTATAAAAATAGTTTGATTAAACAATCCAACTCACATCGTTAATAATATTTGTAATAATGTACCAAATTACTCTATAGACAAATATTATATACATAATCAAAGAATATAATTTATTTATATTCACTATAATTGTCAACTCACACCAAATCCTAAAAAGGGAGGCTGTATTATGAAAAAAACTATAAAGCTCATATCGGTAATACTGATAATCGGAATAATAATCATCGCAACACAGGCCTGTACAGGTGTGATAGGAGGTGGCATCACATACGATGGTGCCGTAACTCTTTTTATAAACTGGGCAACAGGACTGGGAGTACCGGCAGAGTCTGTCGGGGTATTCGTTGAAGCAGTTGCAGCAGGAGATGTGATAAGCTCAGAAGACCCGGGAGAAATACCGGGGGTAGGTGTTGAAGCTAGGGCTTCAGCCCCATTAACTGAAGCGGGCTGGCTTTTCTACCTGGATGAACAACCAGGGGGATTTTATTCGCATCCAGGAAGAATTATCGTACTTGGACAGAGTGGACAGACACTTTACACCGAAAACACAACCGGAGTGCCTACAGTTAACGGGGCACGCCCAACACTTTTCAATTCACCTGCCAGTACTATTTACGGTGTGACAAGGGCTGTATGGAACCCATCCAATATTCTCATACCAGTGGGAATAATTAAGTGGCCCGGAGTAATATTCCAACTCGCAAGATACGGTGCAGTTGTTACAAACGGACTCACTCCGACACAAAATCTTTATACCGAAGCAAGCAATGCGCACGATATGATGGTTGATGCGATGGAAGACCTGATGAATAACGGTGGATTATACGATCATGTCAGGAGTGTGGATTATCCGAACAATTCTCCTACGGATTTTGCAAATGCCGTTGCAGATCTTGTGAACAACAAAAAAATTACGGATATAACAATTTATTTTATAGCACATGGAAACATTCAATACATGAACATTGGTGGAACGGGATACTATGCATCCACTTTAAAAACTCTCATTAATTCATATCCAAATGTGAATTTCTCGGTTATTATCGAATCATGTCACGCTGGCAGCTGGAGGGCTTATTTCCAGGATCCTGCTAATTTACCGGCAAACCTGGACATAATAATCGCTTCTACAAGCTCTGCAAAAGGTGCCTATCCGGATTGGGATAATTCCAGTGGGCTTGTAGATTTCAACGCTGCCGCAGATCAATGGGTAGAGTTCACAAGTGATTTTATTTTACAGATGGAATATTACACTGATCCTGCACATTGGGGAACAGTCACTGGCCTTACCACTCCGGCATTACCCAACAACAAAGTAAGACTGTATTATTTATCCTATATGAAGGTGAAAAGTACAAATCCACCTGTTAATTCGCTTGTTCTAACCGAAAGAACACCTATAGCAATTCAGGAACCTGAAATGTATCACCCGTAATAAAAAATCATATTTTATTCAGATTTCCCTGTTCATCGTAAAAAATATCCAGATTTGAAATTATGAAATTACGATTCATATACATTCGGAATTCATCACTTGTTCTCACAAGCAATTTGGTGAATTCCGAATGAAACTTAAATAACTCTTCATTTGATTTCATTACATCGAAGTAAGCCAGGAACTCTTCGTTATCCTGTTTAAATTCTTTCTGGCTTTGAAGAATTTTCACCCTTTCTGTCACTTCTTCTTTTTTCTGTGTGAGCTGCTCTTCATTTAAAGAAAGTATTTCTTCGACTTTATCCCTATGTTTTTTTTCATACTCGGCCATATGTTTTAAATAATCGTCATTTAAAAAGGTATCCACTTTCTTTTTGAAATTATCCGATGCAGATTTCCTCTTAATCTCTTCAAGTTCTTCATCTGTTTTTGAAATAAGTTCATCAACGAGATTTTTCTGTTTCATCTCACATTCATCAATCTCTTCTAAAATAACAGAATTAAAATAGTCATATCCCTTTGGCGATAACTCAATTTCTCCGTATTCATCTAAAAATCCGACTACAGTTGCCCAACTATCATTATCATTTCTGGCATCATAAATGGATTTCAGAAAAACCCCGTATTCCATGAACAGTATTTTCCCGTAATTCCCCGGAAAAATATCGAAAAATTTATTTTTAAAATTTTCAAAACTCAGTTTTCTTTCCTTATCTACCCAGTTGAGAAATTTATCTATAATGGTAAACTCATCGTTATTGTGATTTATGATAAAATCGTTGTACATCTCTTTCCTCTCGATAAGCATAATTATTTGCTCGCCTAAATCTTTTTTCTTTTTCTCCAATATTTCTTCGATGTTCAATTTTTTATTTACTATTTTCTTTATCTTATCTGTTGAATAATCCATTTCCCTGAGAAATTTAATCTTTATGAGTTTTTCAATATCGCCATCAGAAAAAATCATGTAATTATTTTCTTCATTAACTTCCGGTGAAATCAAACCTGAACTGGTGTAAAACCTTATGGCTTTCTTTGTCAAACCTGTAATTCTGGAAACTTCTCCAATAAACACATTTCCACCTCCATAAAAATTCTATCATCGTACCCCGGGGAATTGTCAATTATTTTCCCGATGAATATTTTTAAGTATACTTTCATGAATCGTTCTGCTTTACTTAATTTATAATTCCTTTTTCCTAAAAATAATATTGATTCCCCGTGTATTTATTTTTTATGTGTCATGGGTTATACTTGTAACAGATTAAAAAGGAGTGTGAAAATGTCAGATAAACCTACGAGAAGTGTGCTATGCCTTTTCCCGGATAGGGAAAATGATAAACTGGAGGAATTCAGAAGAAAACATATTAAAAACCCTGGTAAATCAATACCATTTCACATAACGCTTTTTCATAAATTCTATCTGCCGGAACAGCTGGATGACAAAATAATAGAAAAACTCAGATCAGTGGCCAGTAATACCAAAAGTTTCGAGTTCGATGCCAGACCCATATCGTATTTCCCGACTACCAGGGTTTTATACCTCAATCCTTCGCCAGTATCTTTCATAGAAAAAATAAATAAAAAACTATTTCATGAATTCCCAGATTTTTATGAAAGTGAATACGGATATCCCGTATACCATATGACAATTGCCTTCAACAACGCTGTAGAAGAAGTCAATAAGATTATTCACGAATACATCCATGTCTTTGGTAAAGATCCCTTGAAATTAAAAGCGGGTAAAATCGGTATCTATTCACAATTTGATAAAGAATGGAAAGAAATAATGTCATTTGATTTTGAAAAAGGGGAAGTGCTTTGAATTGCGCCTCCCCTTATGTTTTTGAAATTTAATTATTTATTTATACATAACCAGGGCACTTATTTCGGGCATTTCAATTTCCCCACTCAAAGTTCCGATAATTTCCGTACCCGCTTTCTCCGAATTAACAACTACATTCCATTCCCCTTCAGGAAGTGTTATAGTAGCAGTTTCATTATTGCCGTTATACGCGACATAAATCTCATTAAAAGAGTCATTATCCGGAGAATTAATTATGAATGAAATTACCTTTTTATCTTTATTATTCAATATTTCTATTCGTTCCACTATTTCCTGTGCCGTTTTCAACCTGAACGCAGGATATGTCTTTCTGAGCTCAATAAGACCTTTGTAATAATTGAAAACTTCTATAAATTCTGCCTTTCTGGCATAATCGAATTTGTTCACTGATATGGGAGAATTGTATGAATTTCCATCGAAATTCTTTGTCCTGCAGAAATCCTGTCCACCATGCAGGAACGGTATTCCCTGTGAAGTCATCAGTATAACTCCTGCAAGTTTCTGAGCTTCAACCAGATGAATGTCTTCCCAAGGAAAATTCGAGTCCAAAGCCGCTGCCAATTTGTTCTTATCCCACAATGTGTGGTTATCATGGCATGCTGCATAATTTATACTTTGCTGTGGATCATCGGTGAAACCCTTTACAGTTTTACTGAAATCTATGGAGCCCACGACACCTGATCTGACTTTTCTCACCTTTGAAAGGGCATCCATGACAAATCCCTTAGTCGCTTCATCAAATACCGACCCTCTTATTCCATCCCTTATGTCATCGTTGAATGCCGCAATATCTGTACCAATTACAGCTCCTTTGACAAGTCTGTTGACTGAATTGAAAGCTTTTGAATCATCTTCGGGATTTCCCCAGTAATCAGCCGCAGTAACGTCTCCCCAACCTTCTCCGTAGAGAATTATATTCGGTTTTATTTTTTTCAGTTCATCGTTCACAAGCATCATGGTATCAAAATCGATGAAACCCATCTGGTCAAATCTGAACCCATCGAAGTGATATTCTTCAACCCAGTATTTCACCGTATCCAATATGTATTTCCTCATCATAGGTCTTTGTGAAGCTATTGTGTTTCCACAGCCGCTTTCGTTAATATGTGCACCACTCTTTGAAATCTTGTAATAGTAATAAGGGACTGCCTGATCAAAAGGAGACATTTCCCCGAGACCGTAAGTATGTGGGAAAACTATATCCAGAACTACGTTTATATCGTTATCGTGAAATCCCTTCACCATATCTTTCACTTCGGTAACTCTGGCTTCAGGGGTATACGGATCGGTTGAATATCTTCCTTCGGGACACATGAACAAATACGGATCGTATCCCCAGTTGTAATATTCCTCAAAGTCCTTAGATGCTTCGTCACCAGTGTAAAAATCGTACATCGGCAATATATGCACATGTGTTATTCCAAGTTCTTTTATATGATCAAGCCCTGTAGTAACTCCATCCGGACCCTTTCCATCACTTTCAACCATTCCCCGATAAGTAGCCTTTTTTTCGATACCACTGGTCTCATCGGCGGTGAGATCGGCAATGTGTACTTCGTATATTATCGCGTCTTCCGGTTCTCCATAATCAAGGTTATGGTCTTCCGTCCAGTTTTCGGGATTGTTTTTTTCCAGATTCACAACTGCCGATTTGACTCCATTCTTCGCAGCAGCCTTAGAATATGGATCCACTCCTATCCTTTCCTCACCATAATTGAAATATTTATAAAGATAAAACTTTCCTTCCAGATTTCCGTTCACACTGACATTCCAGGTTCCGGTATCATCTCTGTCCATGCTTATCTCTTGGTAAGGAGTTTCATCATCCCAATTCTCATACAGCAGCAAAGTCACGTTTCTGGAAACAGGAGACCACACTTTAAATTCCGTCTTCTCTTCAGAATAAATTGCACCGAGTTCACCATCATAATAAAATTCATCGAGAATTCCCATCATAAATACCGTTGCCGGAAAAAAACCTTCAATTTCAATTTTTACATCTGAGGATAATTCTTCCATGGTTAATGGCCTGTCAAGAATAATCTTGATGAAATTGGTATTTGAAATATCGGTGGGAATTACCTTATTGACATCTTTAACGGTAATTTCCTCTCCGTCAACTGTTACCCTTACTTTACCCTGCCAGTTTTTAGTATCGAACTCATTCGTCATGAAAGCCCTTATCTGCTCAGAATCTACCGCTGCCGTAAAAAATACTCTCGGGGTTATATCGGGTTGTGAATCGTACATCTCTTTCACCCCCTGAAGCAAATATAATTCTGCTTTCCCATTTTCAATGTTAAAATACCTGTCTTCAGCTACATCTTTGTCTTCCCATTCTCTAAGCCTGACTATAATCCCAGCTTTGGAATAATCATCAGGAACACTTATATTGGCGACTTTTCCGTATTCATCCTCACCATCAAACTGATAAGACTTACCGTCAACACCTTCTCCCCATATCCATAGATTCCATCCATCGTAATTCCCGTCATATCTGTGATAATGGACAGTTATTTCCGTATTGGAAAAAAAAGTAAAGGTCAGCAAAACAAAAATGGATAAAATTAAAATTTTTTTCAAGACAAACCCTCCTTCGATAATCAGTAGAATAGTAATAAATAAATCACATAATTAAACAAAAATTCATTTAAATCTCATTATAGCGATTTAACATTATATCATGTAAGTGTTAATGTAGTTGAAATCGGTTACAAAAAAACTCCGGTTTCCCGGAGTTTTTAATTTCTATTCAAATTATTTTTTCACTGAAATAAAAAAACGATGATAATTGATGTCATAAAACCCTTTTTCTTTTATAATATTATCTATTTTCAACAAACCGGGTAAGTATTTTTCGACGGAGAAATCAGGTATTTGCCAGGGTATTGCTTTTAAATAATAAACTATAGCGCCAACATCATAGAATCTTGTTAATGGAAATTCCTCATAACTCTCAAGTACATCAAAGCCCATATTTAAAAACTGTTTTACCACTGTATCCATACACCAGTTCTCTTCTTCAATAACCATCGCGTTTGATCCCAGGTCTATATTGAGTTTTTCGTTATTTTTAATCCCAACTTGCTGAGTTATGAAACAAGAGTTTTGCTTCATTATCCTGTAAAGTTCATCACAGCAAAAACTGCCATGCCTGTTTATAACCAGATCAAAAAAATCATCTTCAAAAGGAGTTTTCATTTCATCTGCCAGGGAAAATACCTTAACCCCTATTTTGCTCAAATTAGCCTTCGCCACAGGTATATTAGGTTTATAGGCTTCTGTTGCGCAGGTAATGGGTGGTAATGGCTGAAGCAAAGATAAAAATTCTCCTCCGCCTGTACACATATCAAGCATGATTTCCGAATCTTTAATTTTCTCAGTAACTTTATTCGCATAACACCATCTAAGTGGTGCCTGGGCTATTCTTGCCGTATCGTTAAGATAAGAAAAATCCCAACCTTCAAATGGCTTGTCATATTGCTTCAACAAAAAACTCAAGAACTTTTTTTCAGTCATGTCCTTTCCTCCTGATTTTAATTATAAATTTAAACTTTCTTTTTAAATCAGGTTAGTTAAGCAATTTGAACAACACCTCATAGATAATTTACGATACAAAATATTCTAGCACAAAACTTATTTTTTTCTGACAACCCTTAAACCAAGTATGTCTGAACCCCTATTCAATATGTACTTGCAGCGTTTTGCCACTTTTGTTCCATCCAGACAACTTGCCCAGCTTCCGCCTCTGAGCGCTCTCTGCTCAGATTCATTTTCAGTAAGGTTAATTGGATCTACATCCCCCGTATCCGTGATATCTTCTTTATACCAGTCATAACACCTTTCCCACACATTTCCGTTCATATCATAGATTCCGAGCTGATTGGGAAGTTTGGTTCCAACTATTTGCGGTCCCTTACCTTCAAACAGGTCATTATCCTTATTATTCGAGTTACTCAAATACCACACATAATCATTTACAGAATTTCCTCCAGCATATACGAAATCATCTTCCCAGAATATACCTCCTCTGGCGGCATATTCCCACTCTGCCTCTGTGGGTAATCTGAATCCTTGTACTTCTGAAATATCATTCGTCTTTTCACCATTACCATTTATAAGGTTTCCCTCAGCATCATAAGGTTTCTGAAAACCGGATTTCTCACTCAACCAATTGCAGTAATCTATACAATCCATAAATGTAATGTAAAATACCGGATATCTTCCTCTTTTTTCACCCCTGGCTTTTTCTCGTCCGGTCTCCTCACAGAACAAATCGTATTCTTCAAATGTTATTTCATATTTCCCAATATAAAAATCGTAAGTTATCGTTACTTCCCTTAGCGGAAAGGTAATCGTATCTGATGCCAATCTCAATCTTGAATTCCCCATAAGAAAACTGCCTTTCTCTACAAGAATCATTTCCGGGAAACCGCCCATCGAAAAGATCAAAGAAGATAAACCCAACAATACACACAATAAAAATAAGTTCTTTTTCATATGCGACACCTCCAATTTTTAATACAGCTATATAAAATAACATTTTATATTAATGTTTTTAAGTGCTGAAAGTAACTTAAAGAGATACAACTTTTAACATCATAGCATTTTACGAATTCAATAAGACGATGGTATAATTTGTTATACTTTATTTTTAACAGAATTTTACATCTTCTGCAGTGAATAATTCTACTCAAACTTCCTAAAGGAGGATTTTATGAGAAAAAATCTTTTAACGATGGTTTTTATTTTAGTGTTAATTCTCTTCACATCGGTTTCAGCATTGAGTTATACGGTAGCAGATGACAATCCATGTACAAAATCAATAAATGCATTAAACTCAGCCTATCAAAATGATCCCGTATTCAAGTTACTCATTGACGAGGCATTCAAAAATATGCAGCAGGTTCCCGTTGGATACAGGGAAGGTGGCAACCCCTGGATTGGAAAGAATTTTGATGACCTTCTTATATTCCTGGAAGAATGGGCAACATTCTTACCAATTGCAATAGGTAGTTCTGATAACGGTTTGGAATACATAGAGCAGATGGATTTGTTTTCCTACAACAATCCCTTCGGCAGGGTTGCATTTCAGACTTCCCCTGGATTGGAATTATTCAATCAGTTCGTATCGGAAAGGGGTGTTTTCCTCGATACTCCCAAATCAACAAAATACGTGGCAGAATGGTTAGCTGATCCTAGAATTGAGCGTCAGGATTATGTTATACCTGACCCGAAAGCCGCTGACGGCGGTTTTAAAAGTTATAACGAATTCTTTTCAAGGCCTCTTAAAAACCAGGATGAATCACGTCCACAGACTATGCCTGAAAGAGATTACATTATTACGGCTCCAACTGACGCACTTATGAACTCAATACCCACAAAAATAGTGGATAATAAGACAAAAATAAAGACCAAAGGAACTCAGGAACTCAATATCGAACAGATGTTACTTGGCTCAAAATACTGGAAAAGATTTATCGGAGGAACTGCACTCTCATGTATACTCATGCCAAACACCTATCACAGATATCATTCCCCAGTCGATGGAAAAGTCATCGAAGCAAAGGTAATAAAAGATGCATTGATAGGCATGATGGATTTCCCGACTTTTGTTCCCCAAAATGGAAACGTGGGATATTATGGAGCAGATTTCAGTGCATTTGAAAATTATCAGAGAGGATATTTCATAATTGATACTGGAAAATACGGGATGGTTGCGGCAATACCTGTTGGACTGAGTACTGTAGGTTCTGTTGTGTTCAAAGAAGAGTTTTTGAATATGAAAAAACCGGTACCGGTGAAAAGAGGAGATGAACTTGGACATTTTCTTTACGGAGGATCACTGGTTATCTTAATTTTTGAACCCGGAAAATATCAGTCAGATGCAATACAGGTACGCCTTGGAAACCAGATTGGTACTTTTGATACCAAAACCAACGAATAACATTTACATTTATAAACTCTTAAATGGGGAAGCCAAAGCTTCCCCATTTTTATGTTGGAATTATAAAGAACCCCGATTCCTTTTTATATAATCAAGTGCATCTTTTTCAGTCAATGGTTTTGAATAATAATATCCCTGTATATAATCGCAATGGTTTTCTTTTAAATATTTCAACTGTTCAATTTCTTCAACTCCCTCAGCCACCGTTTTTATCCCGAGATTCTCAGATAAATTCAGTATGGTTTTAACGATTGTCAAGCCCTCTTCGTTATTTGGAATATCATCTATAAAAGATTTATCTATCTTTATGCTGTTTATTGCCAGTTTTTTCAAATAACTGAGAGAGGAGTACCCAGTCCCAAAATCGTCAATTGAAACAGTTATTTCTCTATCCATGAATTCAGCCATGATTTTTTCAGTTTTCGAATCAAGGTTTAAAAGACATCCTTCGGTAATTTCGAGGTTAATATTTCTTCCACTTAAACCTTTTTTAATGAGAAAATCATCAATGTCCTTAAGTAACATTTCCGATCTCACAAATTGCAATGGAGATATGTTTATCGACATTCTTATATCTTTAAAATCAGATTCAACAATTTCTTTTAAAAATATCAAAGATTTTTCGACAACCCAGGAACCGATTTTTATTATCTGACCAGTTTCTTCGGCAATTTCTATAAATTCAACCGGTGAAATATAATCATTTCCATGCCGCCATCTTATTAACGTTTCAAAAGCATACACCTGTTCTGTTTTACAGTCTATTATAGGTTGATACACCAAAGAAAACTCTTGTTTATCTATGGCTTTTCTGAGTGCCTTTTCAATATATACTTTTCTTAATATTTCTTTTTCTATTTTTTTATTGAAAACCTGGTAATTATTTTTCCCATTTTTCTTGGCTTCATACATTGCCAAATCCGCATTTTTAAGTAATGTATCCCTGTCCTTTCCATCTTCGGGAAAGAATGCCAATCCAATACTAGCTGAAATGAACAGCTCATCCCCATCGACATAAAATGGATTCCTAAAACTATCTAAAATACTCCTTGCAGTTAATTCAGCTTTTTCTCTGCTATTTACAATTATCACAAATTCATCCCCACCGATTCTGGAAATAAGAGAATTACTATCAACAGAATTTAAAAGCCTTTTTGAAACAACTTTTAATATAAGGTCACCAAACTGATGTCCCAAAGTATCGTTTATATTTTTAAAGCCATCCAGATCCAGGTAAAGCAAGGTAAACTCGCTATTATCATCATTACATCTTTTTATATTCATTTCTAAATTCTCCGTAAAGGTCAATCTGTTCGAAAGTCCGGTTAATATATCTATATGAGCCATTTTTTCCATTTCTTTTTCTGTTTTTTTTCTTAAAGAAATATCTTTATGCGTTCCGATGACCTTTTTAATGAATTTATTTTTTTCCTTTACCATCATTTTCCCTCTGCTCAGTACCCATATCCATTCATCCTCTTTATTCCTGATCCTGTACTCAGCTTCAAAAGTTTTATCTTTATCTTTTTCCTGCAGGAAAGAATTCATTACATCCCAAAAAATCCCCGCATCTTCCGGGTGAATTATTTCTTTCCATGAAGCCCATTCAAATGTTTTCACGGTTTTATCATCATGACTCTGATTTGATATCTGAGTTATGAAAATATTCTTTTCACCTATATTCCATTCCCATATTTCTTCCTGTGAACCCCACAAGGCCAATTGAAGCATTTCCCTTATTTCCTCGAGCCTGGTAACGGTTTTTTCCATTTCATTTTTTCTTTTTTCAATGTTATTTTTCTGATTAATCATAACTGTTATATCGTTATAAACATGTAAATATGCCTTTTCATCAGAAATGGGATCAAGAAAGGGTATTTTTCTGACATTAAAGTAATGAGGATAGCCATTCTTATCTTCATATGACAGTTCACCATTGTCAAATTCTTTTTCATCATATACATAATTTTCTAAAAAATCTATAAATTGCTCTATTTTATTTTCTTCAGATAAATTTGCATTCTCCAATGTATAAAATTCCCCAGCTGTTTTTTTAGCGGAATCGTTCACGAAAATTAAACTTCCATCTTCTTTTCTGGCAAAAATGATTTGAGGCATAAGATTCACGACAATTTTCTGAAAATTCTGATAATTTTCTATTGACAGAAGCATTTTATTGAATGATTTGGCAACTGATGTTATTTCATCGTCGTATTTATCGACTATTCTTTTGGAAATATTTTGCCGATTCGATATTTCTTCCATATTATTTTTTATATTCTTAAGTCTTTTTATAAGCTGGTTTTCCACAAATCTGTAAAATAAATATACGCATACGACACCACTTAAAATTAATATCAGAATAAATAAATCTATTGAACTGTAAGCCTCGTTGATAGGTATTGAAACAAAATCAAGCTTCATCAGCAGTATTGGTTCATTGAAAAAATTCTTTATAATCATTTCAGCACTCTTATCTTTACCGATTATATCTGTTGAAACATACAAATCTTTTAAGTTAGAGCTTGAATTCTCATCGCTGGGTAAATCAGTCTTATAAGTAATTATATTCAATTTCAGATTATCAGATATCAACAAATTATCAAATAATGCTTCCGTTATCGATTTCATAAAAACTATATATCCGTAAGAAGGCAATGATTTGCTGCTGTCATAGGATTTGCTGAAAGCCATCATATAATATCCGCTTTCCAAATTCATAATTCCAGAAAAATTATCGAGTTCAGAATTTAAAGAAACTATTTTTTTTATTACTTTATAATCATCTACAGTTAAATTTTCATCTCCCTCTGAATTCGCTGAACCAAATACCTCACCTTCTCTTTCCAGAAAAACCATATGATCAATCTGCAATTTATCAAAAGTAACTTCTGTAATACCTTCCTTTATTGAATCAATATCTTTATTTTTGATATATTCATAACTCTCGTCCCATATCGCCCAGTCTCTGGCAAGCGACTGTATCATCTCAAGGCGTAAAGCTAAACTTTTGTTTATAATACTCATTTCATCAATTAAATGTTCAGATTGGATTTTTCTTATATTCGCAACTATAGAGAAATTTAGTATAAAATACAGTATAAATATAGTTACAGCAGCAATTATGCAGAAAAATATCGTAAATTTTAATTTTAAAGCCATCAGTTTCACCACGCTTTGTTTTATAATTACATAATTATGAGTATTTATCATTACTTAATCGTTCATTATAATTATAACTGTTTTTAATATTACGATTTAATTCTATCAAAATTACTTAAATGGAGATGGTTTTATATGTTAAGCATTTACGACAAATCAGAAAAATACGAAGACCTTCATGATGTCATATCACTTTGGATGTACAAGGCAACTCAAAATAAAATAGATAAATTCCTGAATTCTTTAGATTGCAATGATATAAAACTTTATCTTTATTCTGATAATGATAAGGTTAATGCCGCGATTGCAATAAAGCTTTTAAATGAAAAAGATATAGAGATAAAGGGTATTGCCGTATCAGCAGAATTTCAAAAGAATGGAATCGGCAGCAAAATGATTGACAGTATAAATATCAAATACCCAAAAATGAATATATTCGCGGAAACCGATGATGATGCAGTTGTTTTTTATAAGAAAAATGGATTTACATGTAAGCTGCTCCCGAATAAATATCCTGGAATAAATAGATATTTATGTGTTAAATGATGTATAATCGGGAAAACAGGTTTTGCAGGAGGAAAGAAATCAGATTTAAGGAATATTTAAAATCGAAATGGTACAACCTTTCCCGGACAGGAAAAATTTTCATAGTGTTGAAAATAATTACCGCAGTAGTTTTTATATCCTTCTTCATATGGTATTACGTTTCTTTCATAGGAAATCTCACGAATCAAATACGTTGATTTTCAGCAGGATTCGAAAATTCAATAATTCAATTTTAAGGTGATAGTTTTGACAGAAAATCTATTCAACGAATTTCCGGTACTTGAAACAAAGGAGCTTTATTTAAGAAAAACAAATTTTTCTGATTCTCAAGATTTATTTGAAATCGTATCGGATGCAGAAGTGGCAAATTTTGACTGGTATGAACCTGTGGAAAATGTTCAAAAAGCCAAAGAAATTTTTTTAGCAGAATACGAAAAAGCCTTTGATTCCCGTGAGGAAATCACATGGGGAATAACGGAGAAAAAATCCGCTAAACTTATAGGGATTGCCTGTATTGGCGATTTTGACGAATACAATTCAAGATGTGTAATCGGCTATTATCTGAACAAATCATTCTGGAACAGAGGTTATATGACACAAACTGTTATGGAAATTGTAAATTTCATTTTTAATAAAACAAGTTTGAACCGGATAGAAGCATTCATAACCACGGGTAATGATTCATCTGTCAGAATGCTTGAAAAAGCAGGGTTTACTAAAGAAGGTATTACACGCCAAAGAGACTTTATAAAAGGTGAATTTGTCGATAGTGTAGTAATGGGCATATTAAAAAAGGATATTACAAACAGATGATTTTCAGGAGGTACTTTTAATGTATGAATTTGTAAAATCTAAACTTGACGATAAAATTGTCAAAATGATGAATTTTTCTTTTGCAATTGAACATCTGGATGAAGAAACACTGAAAAGGATCATAGAAAAAGATATCGCCGAGAAATACAGTGAATTGTATCTGGTAAAAGACGGGGAAAAATATGTTTCTTCACTGCAATTACTGGATTTTGAAATGAAATTAAGGAACTCAATTGTAAAAATGGGCGGAATTGGGGCAGTAGTAACAAATGCGATTTACCGTGGCAAAGGTGGAGTGAAATTCATGCTGAAAAAGACACTTGAACTTATGAAAGAAAAAGATTATGCGGTAAGTGTACTTTATCCATTCAGCATAGATTTTTACAGAAAATATGGATGGGAAAGATTCGATGATATGATAACCTATACAGTTTCCCCTTTACTTTTTATCAATTCGGGAAAATTAAATGAATACGAGTTATACGATGCTTATGAAGCAGATCATGAACTACTCGAATTTTATAACTCTTTTTCTGAAAAAAATTACAATCTGGTACAGAAAACCGAATGGCTTATGAAAAGGGAACTTTTTTGCGAATTTGCAGATTCGATTGACAAGAAATTTATAAAATTCAAAAAGAACTACAAAATTACCGGAATGATGAAATTGAATTTCTTCTCTGAAAAATCCGGTCCAAAAATAATATGCGATAATTTTGTCTATGAGAATCCCGAGACTATAAAAGCGATGTTCGAATTCTTCACTTCACTTTCATTGCAGATATCCGAAATCGACATCAATCTTCCCAAGGATTTCGAAATATGGCCTTACTTAAAAGACAGACCAAAAAATTCTTCGCTGAGGCAGAGATCCATGATAAGGATAGTGGATATACTAAAACTCGATGGACTCAGGATAAACACTTCCGATATGGAGTTTATCGTGGAAGTTACCGATAATTTTGCGGAATGGAATGATGGTATTTTCAAATTCAGAATAAAAGATGGAATATTAAAAGTAGAAAAAGCCGAAGACGCAGATATAAAATGTGATATTTCAGTACTTTCTACAGTGTTATCCGGGTTTACTGACTTTAAAACGATGCACGAAATGGGTAAAGTTGAAGTAAAGGAAAGTAAAAACCTGAGCTTTGATTTACCTAAAGAAACAACATATCTCGAAATTCATTTTTAATTTCATAGCCGGAGATATTATTTCTCCGGCATTTTATCTTTTCACAGGCAAAACAACTCTGTAAACAGTTCCCGGATTATCCTGGGTTAATAGCTCTACGCTTCCATTATGCAGCTCAATAATTTTTTTAGTAATAGATAAACCCAGTCCCGTACCGGAATTCTTATTTTTCCCCTTAACAAACTGATCGAATACGTTCTTTCTAATATCTTGTGGAATCCCTGTTCCATTATCTCCGATAATCATTTCGATTTTATTTTGTTTTTCAGATATTTTCACCATGAATATAGTACCGGATTTATTGTACTTTAGCGCGTTGCCTATAATGTTTGAAATCGCTCGTTTCATCTCCAATTCATCTATACAAATTAAAACCTGACTATCGGGAATTTCTATGTCCAATTCAAATTTTTTCGACTCAAAATCCACATAATTATCTATCAGGATTTTTCTGACAAATTCAGTGAAATCCTGTACTTTAAACTCAAGCTTATACATGCACATGTCGAGTTTCGAAAATTCGAACATATTTTCAACACAGTATTCGATATACTCAGATTTCTCATCGATAATTTCCACACATCTTTTAATTTCATCTGAAGCATCACACAAATTATTCCTAATTATTTGTGAACAGCCTTTAATAGATGTTATCGGAGTTCTCAAATCGTGAGATATATCAAGCATCAGCTTTCTCTTGCTCATGGCTATGCTTTCATTTTCCCTCTTAGTTTTTTCCAACTTATCTACAAGATCGTTGAAAGCATCTCTCACAATTTCAAATTCAAAATTTGATTTAAATTTCAGCCTTGCGGAATAATCACCTTCAACTATTTTTTCCAAACCCTGATTTATTTTCTTTAGAGGTTTACCAACAGTTCTGGACATTAAAAGCGCAAAGGCAACTATCACTGAAAAAAACGTGAGAATTATTAAAAGGGCTATAAATGCATAATCGAATAAATAATAACTCACTGAAAAATCTTCTTCAGTTGAAAAACTCAATTCGAGAGGAGCATAGGGAATTTTTTCCATTATTATTGCCGTATAGGTATTTCCATATTCCGTTTCTATATATCTAAGACTTCTCTTTATATTTTTTTCATTGTCTACGGGATTGGAAATTACATCATTGATAAAATCGGCATTGAACGGAGGAGTATATTTTATTTCCCCATAAGAATTCCTGATTTTAAAATTATCAAGAATCAGTATACTGTATTCTTCTCCAAAAGATCTATTTAAATAAATTTCATTTTTTTTATCATCATATCTTATTTCATCTTCATAGATTTTAATTCTTTCTTCCGGATATATGCTGGTTATCAAACCAAATATCAGAAGCCCCGAAAGAAAAATAACTATGAGAAGTAGTGTGTAGTTTAAAATAAGCCTGAATATGAATTTATTCATCCCTGAAAGCATTTTTTTCATTCCTTTTTCGATTCCCCGTTGAATTTATATCCCAAACCCCTTATATTAACGATATATTTTGGCGATGAAGGAGAATCTTCTATTTTCTCACGTAGATTTGCTATATGAACCCTTACGGTATTTTCATGATAAAATTCGGTATCGTTTTCTGTGGTCTTATCCATTATCTGTTGATTGGTGAAAACCCTTCCGGGATTAGACATCATAAATTCCAGGATAAGGTATTCTTTTTTGGTCAACTCTATCTCAATACCTCTTTTTTTAACACTTACAGCCATTTTATCGAGTTTTATTTCACCAAATTCAATCACATCCGAATTCTCAATATGTTGATTGTATTCCGAAGCTCTTCTTAAATGAGCATTAATCCTTGCTTCTAACTCCGAAAGGTTAAAAGGTTTCGTAATATAATCATCCGCTCCCAGATTCAATCCTATTATTTTATCCGAATCATCCTTCCTGGCAGATATTATGATTACCGGTATATGATTCTTGCGCCGAATCTCTTTCAGCACCTGATATCCACTGAGATTAGGCATATTTATATCAAGAAGCATGAGATCGATTTTTTCTGTCTTTATACTTCTTATTGCTTCAAAACCATTCAAAGCTTTTAAAGTATTGTACCCTTTGGTACTTAAAAACATCTCCAGCATTTCCGAAATACCCGAATCATCATCTACAATAAGTATATTGAACATATTAATCTCCAATTAATTTAAAAGGAATGTTTATCATATTATAACAAACATCCCTTTTGAGATTAAAAATAAATTTGATGTTTTAAATTACTTTTTCCAATTGAATCAGTGATTTTCAAGGTACATGTTCATATTTTTAAAATCTATTGTCCATGTGAAATTACTCAGATAACCATGAGACAGCAAAGCATCAATTATGAATCCCGAATCCCAATACTCAAAATCAGATTTTCCCCCTTCATAATCAGTTGTAAAGTTCTCAATCATAAAATTGCCGATACCTGCCTTAAAGAAATTATCAATTACCGCGGATTCAAAACCTGTGCCTCCACCGCCGATTGCATTTTCATCATATGAGGTTTCAGGCATTTCAAACCCAAAATCCCTGATCGTATTCCCATATACCTGTATTGGAGACGAAGATGCCAATCCCGAATCCATATTGAAAAGAACATTTTTCCCATTAAGCTGCCCTCGAACAACCATAGTGTGTAGATTGTCCAGATAAAATGGAATTTTTATATAATCTGATTTCTTCAGATTGTTTTCGAATTTGTTCAAATTAAACCTGTTATTTTCAGCGAGCAGCAGGATATCATCATTATAATTTATACTCGCAAGTACCTGCTGAAGTATTTTAGTACCAACAATCCCCTGTATTACGAATTCTTCCGGCAATTGTATGCCCATACTCTCAAAATAAGCTCTCAGATAATCGGTATAAAATCTTACCGGCATAATTGATACGGGTACATTTTTTATTAACATCTCACCAATTTTAATCGAATTCACTTTTCCGAGCAGAACATCTCTGTTTAATCCCCCGGCAAAACTACCCATGAAACCTTCTACGGTTTCCACATTCAATTCAGAAGCAGTTTGCGAATCAAGAACGAAAGTATCAGCACCTGTGTCAATAAACACGATTACAGGTTTGTCTTCCAATTCAATCATGATTATTGGCAAGGGATTTAGCGATAATATCTCAACTTCTGTCTGTTTTAAACCGTTCAGCCAATGCATTTCATATGGTTGAACTCCATTAAACAATTTCATCCAGGAAAGCATATTGGCTGTTTCCTCATATTTGGTTAGTTTATCGAGATTCTCTGCTTTTTCAAACTGATTCGTCTGATAGAATATTTTAAAAAGCTTTATCTGTATGTTTGTCATGATTGACTCATCATCGACAGATTCCGCAATTTGATCCAGAATCATCTCGGCATCAGAATAATTTCCTTTCATGTAGAGAATTTGTGTGTAAAGGTTCAGCACTTCGATGTCATAATTATCCTTCTCAATGATATTTTCTAGTATTTTTACCGCTTCTTCAAAATTCCCCAGTAAAAACTCGTAATACGCCACATCATAGCACTCTTGCAAATCAGACTTTATCTCTTTTAATTCGGATTCAATTTCTGATCTGGTCATAAAATCCATTTCTTCATTTTCAGCGGAAAAAAAGGAACAGAATGAAATAATCAAAATAAAAAGAAATACACTCTTTCTTATTAAATTCAAAGCATATTGCATAAAAAACCTCCTGAAATTTTATCAATATAATGATAAAATTTCAGAATTCATTTTGAATAAAAAAAGTATAAATATTGTATAAATTATCTGTTTGGAAAGAATTTTTATAGGACACTACATTTTATAATTGTTTTTACCCGTATTTTTAGCCACATACAAGTTTCTATCGGCATTCGATATTAATTCTCCAAGATCTTTACTGTTGCTGAAAAAAGCGATGCCTATGCTTAAAGTTATATTCAGTTCTGTCGATACCTTTTCAAGAATACTGCTGCATAACTCTGATATCTTATGCCTGTCAGCTTCCTGTATAAAAATTACGAATTCATCTCCACCTATTCTGCCAAGTTTATTTTGCTCATCAAGGCGATCTGATATTATTTTTCCAACTTTTTTTATTATTTTATCCCCGTAAATATGCCCCATAGTATCATTAATTCCCTTAAAATCATCAAAATCCAGCAGCATAACACATGAGTTTATTCTCTGATTTTCCGGCTCACTGAATTTAAATTCCAGATACTCCATTATGTACCTTCTGTTGTATACACCGGTTAAATCATCGTACATACTCACCTTTATCAATTTTTCATGATTCGCCCTGTATTTCTGTAATATTAAATCGATAATCACAGATGTAAATAAAAGTGTTATGGGAAAATTCAGAATAACATCAAAAAATCTTTCTTTTTCGGAATTATGAGAATAAATTGTCTCCGGATACATTATCTCAATATATATCAGTACTATGTTCAAAAGTATAAAAATTACCGGATGAAGAATCCTTCTCCATCCCTTCAGAAAAGCAGGGGCTATTATAACAAGCATAAAAGAATAATATATCGTCGTACCTTTGAATCCTCCCGTGTACAGCCACAAAACCGGAATCATGATATAACATAAATATATCAGGGTACTCTCAATTATCAGGTATTTCCTGATATTTTTCATGAACAGAAAAAGCGAAACATTTAAAAATATCACGCCAATAAATAGAATGATATAAGATAAAGGTGGGAATCCAAGAGAAAGATTTATAAATCCACCCAGAATACTTGCCGCAATACCTGATATAAGCAGTATATAATACCCGTGGAACTCCACATCGTTGATCAGGATTTTTTTCTTTATTTTTTCAAAATTCATTTTAATCTCATTCAACATCTTTCTACTCTACTCCGATTCTCTGTTTCTTATTTTTTTTCTTCATTTCATACATTTTAATATCGGCACTGTTAATGGCGGAATCTATGTTTTCGTGGTTATTTACTTTCTCAACACCAAAACTGATTTTAATGGAGTTATTTTTTCTAACCTCATTAAAAATACATTTCATATTCTCCATAACTTCAAACTCACACATATCTGAAAAATATATCAAGAATTCATCTCCGCCAAATCTGCCAAAACATGTTTTTTTATCATTTATTGTGTTTTTTATAGTATTTACAATTTCTTTGAGAAGAGTATCACCGGTTCTGTGACCAAAATTATCATTTATTCCTTTAAAATCATCAATATCTATTACGGAAATATATTTTCCCCTGTTTATTTCATTCTTGTACTTTATATCATTTTCCATTATTTCGATAATTTTTTTTCTGTTGTAAATGCCTGTCAAAACATCAGTTTCGGCGATTTTTTTCAATTTTTTCTGCTGTAAAACGTATAAATCGACTATTTTATAAATAAAAACACTTACACAAATCAGTGAAGTGATATAATTCAAAACTGCATTTGTTAAATCTGTGGTTTTTATATCATATACAGTAAAAAGAGAAGGATAAAAATACTCAATAGCTATTAATGCCGTAGCCATACTCACAAATAAAATATTAAATATCTTTTTCAGTTTACGAGGAAGAAATAGGGAATTACAAGTAACTATAAGAAATAAAGTGAATTGAAATCCACCATTTATTCCCCTGCTGTGAAACCACATAACAGGTGCTGTGAAGAAATTTATAAACGCAATGGTAATTATTTCCAACTTAACTTTGTTTATTTTTTTATATATTGTTAACACAGTAAGAAAAAAAACAACGTTGATCAAAATATATACTATGTTGAATAAACCCACTCCGATAAGGGCATTGTAAGTTGCCACGAAAATTGATATTCCAGCCGCAGCAATTAGAAATAACACAAAGGCTTTTTCAAATACCCGCCGTGTATCTGAAAAAGCCATATTTAATAATTCAGTATTTTTCTTGTTCTTATTTATAACCTTCATCGTTTCTCCGGATTTATAATAATAATAATTAGCAAACCTTATAAAAACATTATATATTATTATTCTTTAATTTCAAGAAAAAAACAAAATATACATTATTAATTTATAGTTAATAACATGATATAAATTCCAAATGTTCATAAATAAGATTTTATTGCAGGATCTTTAACTCTTTTTTTCAGACACATTTTTTTTATCCTCTTATTCAAAAGCCAGGCAAGAGGTCGGGTAAAAATTCTGGGGACTTTTATTTCAAGGCTTTTCTGTATTTCAAAGGAGATTTTTTTATTTTTTAACAGAAATTCTAATGAAGAATCAAATGCTTTTATCAACTTTCTCCCACTCTTACCAATTTCTTCGAGATTTTTACCATCTATAAAAGCGGCCCCGCCATACCCTAGACCACCATACCATCTCATCCCACATTCTTCGGCAAAAAAACTCATAGCATTCAAAGAGGCAATATTGAGTTTCCAGTATGGAAAAGCACATTGACTTATACCAAAAAGAACTTTCCCTTTTAATTCATTATTAAAATCTTTTTTCAACTGTTCCATCATCCATACCATCGGATACGTAATAAAATCAGCGTAAAGTGGGGATATAAAAATTATTAAACCGCTTTTCTCAATACTTTCAATTAAATCCGGATCAACAGATTTCAAACTAAAACTTTTCATAACCCAGAATATTTCGGTATCCATTTTCTTTCTTCGGGCGGTTTTTTCAATACTCCTGGCAAAAGCACAGGAATTCTTGTTAGCCCTTGGGCTGCCATTGATAATAGTTATATTTATTTTACTCATGCTATTTCACCATATCCCAAATAATCCATGATCTGTTTCTTCATTAAATCAGTATCTTTTGAAGTATTGACCACTATCGCCTTTTTGGACGGAATTGAAAGGTTTATGGAATTTCTTTTTACCAGCAGTTTAAAATTCTCTTTTTGTGAAGCAGGTAATTCTCTGTCAGTTACACCGACAACTATAAAATGCTTTTGTATTCCATACCTGCTTGGATGCAGTAAACTGCCATTACTCACTTTGTAAAAAGGGGTTGCAAGTAAAGCGAATTTATCCACTATCTTTTTTAGATCTGCAGAATATCCACCAAAAGTAATTTTTGTAAACGCTATTATTATTCCACTTTTTGCTATTTCCGAAAGAATTTCTGCGGTATCATCTTTTTGTACACATCTCCCGGGAGTTATATACAAACATCCTTCACATGACATACATGGAAAAACATTTTTCTGTTCTAAATCTATTTTTATAGCAGAAATGTTTTTTTGGGTAAGAGATACTATGATCTCATTTATTTTTTTTCCAACTTCAAATTCACGCTTTCCCAAAGAGTTTAATAAAGTTGCTCTCATAATTTCACTCCAATAAATTCAGATGCCATTTAATAAAGCGTTTTCAATTGCTTTCAAAATTGTTTTGCTGCTCGCAGTAGCTCCCGTAACGATATCTACTTTTAAACTGCTTTTTTCAACAACCTGGTCTGTTATTCTCTCGGCTTTTTCTCCAAGAAGATTGTCATGTTTCAAAATCTCTATATTTCCTATTTTACCGTTGTTAATAATTACTCTCACATTAGCAGTTACAGGGGAAATTGAATATTCTCCTTCATAAATTCCATCTTCTATATTTTCTATTTTTATATCTTCTATTACTGTTTTTTCGACTTCAGAATTAATTTTGTTTATAAAAATCATAGTTGCTAAAAATACAACAACAACTATGCCCATTAACAAAAAAACAATTTTTTTCAAACTCTTATGCCTCCATTTTAATTTGTACTAGATATATTTTCTAAAACCTGTTAAATATCACAGCATTAACTAAAAAAATATTTTTACCAGAGAGCAATTAACACCGTTAATAATTTTAACGGTGTTAATTATAAAGCTTTTTTTACCATTTGTCAAATATAGATTTTATTTACCACAAGAAAGTACAAAAAATTATTACTTTATAAAACTTCTTTTGTCATTAAAATAAAGGAATTTCCTTCTAAGTTAAAAAAACTGGCTTTTTCTGAAAAACCAATTTTTCTATAGTATTTGATTGCCCTGATGTTGAAACCGGCAACCGAAAGCCTGTATTTCGATATTCCTTCTCTTATTTTTATATCTTCAAGTACGCTTCTGACAAATATACCACCCAATCCCATGCCAGTATTTGAAGGTTTTATCCCAAAACCCACATCAAGATAAATGTGATCAGAATATAGGTACTTGTCTTCACTTGGAATTCTCGCAGAAATTCCCGTACAGTAAAAACCGAACAACTCTGAATTTTGATTCAGGTTATATCTGTAATTTCCCTGCATGAGTTCTTAGAAGGATGCAAAATCGTTGTTCATATTGTAAACAGAGCAGGGATTTTCATAATTCCACTTCAATATACTTCGAACAAAATCTTTTTTCATATTAAAGAAATAATACATTTCCCCACCATTAACCAATAATCACAACACTTTTTCGTAAATATCATTTAACAATAACTGCAGCAAGTTTATTTTATGATAAAATATATTATTGTATTGTAATTTATGATTTTATCATATTCTCCACTGAAACACCGAGATTTCTGTAACTTACACTGATCCCCAATAATATTGTCAGATTATCATCGATCGGAGGATTAATATGGTTGAAAACAAACAAAATACTTCGGATAAAAAAATCCTCTTTTTATCCGAAGATAATAAAATTTTGACTGATATACTTGAATTAAACAATCATGGTTATAAAATTCTTGTGAATAATTTTACAGAATTCAAACGATTATCGCGCAAAGAAAAAGAAGATTTTAAAGTAATTATCATAAATATAATAGATGAAAGTTGTCAGAAATATCCCCAAGAAACCATTAAAACCCTTGACTCCTTACACTTGCCAATAGTATTCATCGTCAGGGAAAACAGGATAAAGTTCTTTAATTTCATAAATACAAAACCTTATCATTTTTATATATCAAAAAACACATGTGTTAAATCATTAGAAGAAATTATAAAGGAAACCTCTGATTTTAAAAATACAGAAAACAGTTATAAAATGCTTCTTGACCAACTTAAGACAAGCAGGGATTGCTACGATATACTTTTCAACAACCCTTTTTGTGGTATGGCTGTGTACAAATCAGATAGCAGCGGAAATGATTTTATGTTCATTGACTTCAACAAAACGGCTGAAAAAATCGAAAATACCGATAAGGAGGAAATTATAGGAAAAAAAGTCACCGATGTATTCCCTGGTGTAACAAAGCTTGGTCTGCTTGACGTTATGAAACGCGTAAATATCACTGGTAAACCAGAACATCTACCTATATCCATGTATAAGGACAAAAGAATCATCGGCTGGAGAGATAATTTCGTACATAAATTATCATCAGGAGAAATAATAACAATATATAAAGATGCCACAAAAAGTATGAAAAACGAAATTGAACTGAGAAATGAAAGAGATTTATTGAGGGGATTACTGGATAATTTGCCGCTGGGAATTACTTTATGGGATGGAGAAGGCAATCTTCTAAACACGAATAAGAGTTTTACGGAATTAACCGGATACTGCAAAAAAGATGTGGAAACTCTCAAATTGTGGTTTGAAAAAGCTTATCCGGATAATTCATATAGAAACAAAGTTATGCATGCATGGGATATATCCTATGAAAAAGACAAAGAGATAAAAGAATTTGAAATAACCTGTAAAAATGGAGAAAAAAAAGAAATAGAATTCAGGGCAAATTTTTTACCAGATAAAAGGGCTATTGTAAGCATGGTTGATGTAACCGAAAGAAAGAAATTTGAGGAACAAATAAAAGAAAACGAAGAGAAATGGCGTGGATATGTTGAAAATGCACCATTTGGTATTTTTATAGTTGATGAAAATGGAAACTATATAAGCGTTAATCCGGCAGCATGCAGAATGACGGGAAAAACTGAAGATGAACTGCTAAAAATTAATCTGATGCACTTCTGCCCGAAGGGGTACGAGAAACATTATCTCAGACATTTTAACACTCTTAAGGAAACCGGTAAATCAGAAGGTGATTTGAAGTATATATTTAGTGATTCAAGCATAAAGTGGTGGTCAGTTAATTCAGTAAAATTATCCGGTAACAGATATATAGGATTTGCCGAAGATATTACAAAAAGAAAAAAAATGGAATTAAAACTCCAGAGATTAACTGAAAGAATGACTCTGGCTACAAATTCGGCAAAAATAGGAATATGGGACTTCTTTATAAAAGAAGATAAACTAATCTGGGATAGCTGGTGTTATAAACTCTATGAAATACCCGATCAGACTCCCATAGATGGTTATTCTTTCTGGGAAAAACGCATACACCCTGATGATGTTGAATCTGCAACTAAAGAATTACGGCTGACACTTGAAGGAAAAAAAGATTTCAACACTGAATTCAGGATAATCACACCATCCGGTAAGATAAAATATTTAAAGGGACAGGGAATAGTTACCAGAGATTCGAATGGTAACATCGTTAGATTAACTGGAATAAATTACGACATAACAGAAACAAAAGAGTTGGAGATAAAACTCAAAGAACTTACCGAAAGGTTAACTCTCGCTACTGACTCAGCACATATAGGTGTCTGGGATCTTTATTATAATGATGACAAGTTAATTTGGGACGACTGGTGTTATAAAATCTACGGTGTACCCAATAACACTCCTGTAAGTGGATATAGTTTCTGGAAGGCAAGAGTATACCCCGATGATTTGAAGAAAGCCGATACAGAATTCCAGTTGGCACTTAAGGGAAAAAAAGATTTCAACACCGAATACCGTATAGTGTTACCAGATGATTCTATCAGATATATTAAGGCCCAGGCAACTGTCACGAGGGATGACAAGGGTAACCCAGACAGAGTTATTGGTATTAACTACGATATAACCGAAAGAAAATTAGCCGAAGAGGCTTTAATGGAAAGCGAGGAAAGATATCAGTGCCTATCAGAAGGTTCATTTGAAGCTATTTTCCTTTCAGAAGATGGCATATGCACTGGTCAAAACTCCACGGCAGAAAAAATGTTTGGCTATACACTCGAGGAGGCCTTGGGAAGACCTGGCACAGATTGGATTACGCATGAAAACAGGGAAAATGTAAGAATTAAAATGCTTGAAAACCCTACTGATCCTTATGAAGTAACGGCATTGAGAAAAAATGGCAACACCTTCCCCTGTGAAATACAGGCTAAAATGACATCCTTTAAAGGTAAACCGTTGAGGATAACAGTTTTACGCGACATAACGGAGAGAAAGAAAGCTGAATTCGAAAGAAATCAAGCCATGAGTGAATTGATTATGGCTAAGGAAAAAGCCGAGGAAAGTGATCGATTAAAATCCGCTTTTCTTGCCAATGTCAGTCATGAAATACGAACACCGATGAATGGAATAATGGGATTTGCAGAATTACTTAAAAAACCCGATTTATCCGGTAAACAGCAAAAAGAATATATATCCCTTATAGAAAAAAGTGGCAGGAGAATGCTGAATATCATCAACGATATTATGGATATTTCGAAAATTGAGTCCGGCCAGATGAAATTAAACGTGTCACCTACAGATATCGAAGAAATAATGGAAAACCTGTTTCTTTTCTTCAAGCCCGAGACTGATGCCAAGGGGCTTGATTTAAGGTTGAAATACCCTTCCAGAAAATTCACACAACTTATAGAAACAGATTCGGAAAAACTGTTCGCAATATTGGTTAATTTAGTTAAAAATTCTATTAAATATACTGATTCAGGATTTATAGAAATCGGATTTTATAAAGAGAATGAAAAATTATGTTTTTATGTGAAAGACAGCGGGATTGGCATCCCCTCTGAAAGACTCGATGCCATTTTTGAAAGATTCGTCCAGGCTGATCTTTCTCCTTACAAGCCTTTTGAAGGGGCAGGTCTTGGCCTGGCAATAGCAAAAGCCTATGTGGAAATGATGGGTGGTACTATCAAAGTGGAATCTCAAAAGGGGAAAGGTTCTGTTTTTTATTTCACCATTCCCAAACTCGAGATAGATTTTGAATTAAAAAATGAAAAACCAAAAGTCAAAAAAGAAATCAAATCCAAAGAAAATGGCGATTTAAAAATACTTATAGTGGAAGATGACAACACTTCCAGAGTTTTTTTACACGAAATTTTAAAAAAATATTCTAAAGAAATAATGAGTACAAACAGTGGAATTGAAGCTCTGGAGATTTTTAGGAATCATCCGGATATTAATTTAATTATAATGGACTTAAAATTACCAGATATAGACGGATACGAAACCACGAGAAGAATCAGACAAATAAGCAGTGATGTAAAAATCATCGCTGAAACGGCCTATACCATGAAAGATGATATAGAAAAGGCATTAAAATCAGGCTGCAATTATTATGTATCTAAACCTATTGAAATAGATATTTTCCTAAATATTTTAAACAGGATCTCCGATAAAGAAACTAAAATATTTTAAATCCACGATACGTATGAAAACAGCATTAACCTTAATTCTCCGAAAGAGCTAAAAGAAAAGAGTTATAAAAACGGATATAATGCATAAACACTTTCGTTTATATCAATATTACTGTTTTATATGATCATCATGTTGATTCTGAACATTAATCAAAAGTATATTTGTGCTAACCTTATATATTTTTTTTGCGAAGAAAGGCAAATCGTAATATTCCGATTTGCCTTTCTCTTTTTTCGAGCCTAATATTGTAATCTCAAAAAAATAATGTAAAATAGTGTAATTTATATAAAAATATATACAGTACTGAAGGTGGAAAAGTGTTTAAAATAGAATCGTTGTACCCCGTTGAAGAGCTTGAAAAAAAGGCCCTGGAATGTAAGACCAAATTCGACAGTAACAAAGATCATGACCTTGTCGAATTGAAAAAAATTGACGATAAACTCATACTTGATATAAAATATGCCACAAATGATAACTTCATGGGAATTCCGCTATATCCAACCAACAAGGCTTTTTTACAAAGAGAAGCCGCCTATGCCTTAAAAAAAGCAAACGATTCACTCAGAAAGAAAAATCTGGGTTTGGTAATCTTCGATGCATACAGACCATGGTATGTCACAAAAATGTTCTGGGATGCCACACCCGATGAAATGAAGCATTTCGTCGCAAATCCACAAAATGGATCTAGTCATAACAGAGGATGTGCTGTAGATGTATCACTCTACGATATTACAAAAAGTGAAATAGTATTTATGGGCGGAGGATTCGATGAGTTTACGGAAAGATCTTACCCGGATTATACAGGTGGAACTGCCCAGGAAAGATATTACAGGAAACTTCTGAAAAACGAAATGGAAAAACAGGGATTTATTCAATTTGAATATGAATGGTGGCATTTTGACTTTCATGGCTGGGAAAAACACCCGGTTTTAAATATTAAATTTAATGAATTATAATCCTGCATATATCAAATTCCATTTTAGTATTGACCATCTAAAAAAACTGTGCTTTGAGTTCAGAAAACTTTTTTCAATTTCAATAGCAGATGCCTTGACTCGCCAACAGTATCCCAGATGTTAATACAGACAAGCTGAATGGCTTGCAAATCACAATTGCATGTTGTTATGTGTGGAATGAAAAAATAATTTATGCAATTTTTATTAAAATTTGTAAAATAAAGGTTACTTTATTTACATAAATAGATGTAACACTGTTTGAATTATAGTTTTTATCTAATAATTATTTTATTGACTATTTTCAACAACAAATTATGACCTGAACCCCAAAACACAATTTCACAGGAGAGAAAAATGAAAATACTTGAATCAGAAAGATTGATAGTTAGAAATTTTAAACCCGATGATTGGCGTGATTTACAGGAATACGTTTCGCAGAAAAGAATTTTTGAGTTTGAATCTGAGTGGGACTGTACAGACGCAGGCTGCAGAGAATCGACAGAATATTTTTCCAAAGGTGAAACTTTTTGGGCAGTTGCTTTAAAAGATAACGGAAAAATGATTGGCCATATATATTTCAACAAAACCAAACCAGAACACTTCATGACATGGGAAATTGGATATATTTTCAACCCTGAATATTACGGCAACGGATACGCCACAGAAGCCTGCAACCTCATTCTAAAATATGCTTTCGAAGAGTTGAATGCTCATCGTGTATTAGCTAAATGCTGCCCGGATAACATCAAGTCATGGAAACTTCTTGAAAGGCTTTCCATGCGACGTGAAGGACTTTGCAAAAAAGCATACTCTATAAAGAAAAATGCAAATGGCGAACCAATATGGTGGGATGAACTTATTTACGCCATTCTGGATGAAGAATGGTCTGTATTAAATCATAAAAAACAGAAAAATATAAACTAAAACCATCCCGAATATATCTTAGCAAATTCATAAATACATTCGGAATGGTTATTTATATGTTTATAAAATAATATAAACTGCCTTTTACTTCTCTAAAGAAATCGCGAAAATATGCATCGTGGGAATTTCCGGGAATGTTATTCTTTTTATCTTTTTACCTTCAATCTTAAATGTCTGCGAATAAAATTTTGGAGACAACCATTCTTTTTGTGAAGCTGCGTTGTATCTGAAAGGTGTTTCCAAAGCAATTTTTTCACCCAGAGTCGGTAAACCACACCAATCTGATAAACCAAGGGTCAAATATGTTTTGGAAGAATCTTCATATTCAATTTCAATATCTCCTGAAAAATCACCATGATCACTGCAACCAAGAATATTAACGGTTTTATATTCACCTGCAATGTTTATAGTCTGGCCTTTCAGTGTGAAGTTGTCGTTCTGATTTTCATCGGTAATTAAGTAGGAAATACCTTCGAACGATAATATGCCGTCACTTAGGTTTCTGAATATTTCCTCTCCCGAAAAATATGCTCCCGAAACGGCTCCGAAATTATCGAGATTCCCGGGTTTTCTCTCGAAACCTATGCCATTGTTGTTGAACAAATCATCAAGTATGATTATAGAATAACCATCTTTGTCATGAAGAACTGGTATGTAGTTCAAATTATCATTTTCAGAAGAAAACTGAACAGAAAAATCATCGATTCTTTTTATTTCCAGCGTTCCTGAATTTATTGTATGCTCACTTCCATCCGGTAATTTAACAAAAGCATCTTCATTCGCTCTGTTATAGGACCATAGGAATACCCCAGCATCGTTATTAACTATCTGAAAAATCACATTGGGAATAAGGGCAATCTGATTCAGGTAACCATCAGTTTCTCCCTTCATTATAACCGTTAATTTTGCCTCATTAAGAGGTTCGCCTTTTATTTGTCCAATATTGACAACATTGATTTTTTTATCAACGTTAGTCTCTGCCTTTTCAGAATTTATATATGCTTTTAAAACTGTACCTGAATTAAATTCTCCTAATAAAAAGGCATCGTAGCCAAAAACTTTCATATCCAGAATTCCCTTTAATTTAAGAGATTCTGATTTCAATACGTTAAACCCATTTATTATATGACTGCTGTATGAAGAAAGACCAGTATCCAGGTTTTGCGCATCAATAAATTCCGGGCCACAACTGTAAATACGTCTGGAATTAATAAAATTCCGAAATTTGTTTTCCATTCTCTGTACCAGCGACAAACTCAGCAGGTAGGAAATAGTTGATTCCGCACCGGAATTTCTGTTTATGAATATATTCTCCATTCCGTCATATCCTTCTCCATTTTGACCGATCATGTCCCTGTCAAGATGATTGTTTCCGTAAAAGAAAGAAGTACATAGGCTCATCAAATAGGCATATTCTTCCTTTCCCGACACCCTGTAAAGTTCATATAAAGAGGTAACCGCTGCCTCTGCTGCATATGCGATGCATGGAAAAGGTACCATACCGTCTTTTCTCAATTCATAGAATGGGCCATAGGTAATCATTGAAGGATACAATCCCATAGCCATATCTTCAGCTGCATGGAGGTATTTTTTTTCAGAAGTTTTTTCATAAGCCAGACTCAAAGCCTGTACCTGCCTGCTGCCCCAGCCATGGAAATTGAAATTATCTTTTCCTTCATCGATTATTCCTGAAAAGACTCCATTACCGTCTATTTTATACAACAGCCCATCAGCTGCTTTTCTAAGTGTTTTTTTCCATTTTTTTTCGAATTCACTGGAATTATTACCAGCTATGCTCAACGTAATTACGTATAACGAAGTTAAATCAGTATACCCTTTAATAAGACCATTATAATCCAGATTTTTCTCGAAAAGTACTGCCGTTTTATTTATTTCCTTAAGACAATTTTCTAAATATTGTTGGTTAAATTCATCATGCTGGTGATCGGAAAAAACATCAACAGTTTTGGCAAGCAGCCACATTGCCCTAAGAGCCCACCAGTTGGCAGTGGGTCTGCTGGTTAAACCGGCTTTATTTATAGAACCATCCTCAAAAATGAAATTGTAATAATCTCCACCTTCGGCTCTCATTGCGAGAACGAATTCTATACATTCTTTTGCAAGACCTGCATAATATTCATTTTCAGTATTTTCGAACATGTACAGGTAGAAAAGACCCGCCCTTGCAACATCATCAACACATGTAACTCCTTCTCCAGGAGCATCAACATGCACATACTCACCGGATTTAAGATCAGCATAAATCCAATATCCTATTTCATAGCTGCTTTCAACTTTAAATTCATCCCTTAAAAATAATAGATGATCTATATTTATCTCCTCCGAAACTGCAAAAAAAATACTGCTGGCAGTAAATAAAAGTATTATATACAAAATAACATTTTTTTTCATATTATCTCTCCAAATAAAAAAACCCTTTACTTTTTTCAAGCAAAGGGGAATAATTTATAATTTATTCTACCGTAATTACAGACTGAAATTCTTCGCTTCTGGCTTCTAGATATTCGATTAAAGAATCAGTATCTGCAGTTTCATACGTTCCATAAAGCCTTACAAAACCGAATTCATCTCCTGCTTTGCAGTGAAGTGGCCAGTCATCCAATATCAATGATACATTTCCCTTCGTTGCTTCAAATGCTTCAAATTCACCTGGAATCCATCTGAAAACACCATCTCTGAATTCTCTGCTCTCATATACCCATGTATTTCCATATACGAAATCTTCAAAATCAGAAAGTACAAGAGGTTTCTCAGGCAGTATTTCGAAGACACCTAAATCAAGGTTCTCTGAATAATTCGCTCTCCAGGATTCTTCTGAAGCAAATATGTATGTTGCGCCCCACCATAAAGGTTTCATGGAGTCGGTTGCCGGGAATACCAAATAAGGTTTAGAATTCACCATTTCAACTGCTTCTCTTTCAAGCCAGTATTCATATGGTGTACCATTAATCTGCTCTGACCATACCATTCTCCTGAAAACTGGCATAACATGTACGACAGAATCCTGATCAACATCGGTAAGCGGTTTGGTTGACATTAACTGAAGTTTCATCATATCGGCATAATTTTCGAATATTATTTTAGAATCCACAAGGGTTTCTCCGGTTTTAAGAACGGTTGTGACAACTTTCTGTTTCATACCCGGGAATGTTTTTGATTCGAGCATAGAGACAAATGTGGCTCCAATTGCTCCATTACCTGCAAATTTAATTTCTTCAACATCGAAGTTGTAAGAAGTTTTTTCCTCATGTTTGTTTCCATAGCTTCCATCTATCCAGAAAGTACTGCCTTTCCAGCCTGCCACACGGAATATCCCCAATTCTCCGTAAACTGTTCTCATATCTTCGGTATTTTCAACATAGTTTGCAAATCCATGATCATCTATTTTAACCAATCCAGAAATATTCTTGCCATTTACCAGATAATTCGCATCTTTCTTCTCTACTGTAAGAACTGATGTGAATTCTGGTAAATCCATAGATGGATCATCACTGATAACTATATAGGCTTTTTCTTTAAAAAGAAATGTCAGTAAATCTTCAGATGAGATTTTACCATTCGAGTCAAGATCATCAATCTGAAAATCAAGTTCATTGTTTTCAGAATCCACTATTCTCAGAGAGTACCAATTTGCATCAAAATCATCACTTACCATATCCAGGAATTGGTGCATATATACTCTGTAAGGTACTTCAGTACCCGTTTTCTCTTCAGCAGACACTTCAATTTTAACTACATCCGCAACAAAAAGAGATGAAAACATTAAAACTAATGAGGCTATTAACAAAAACTTCTTCATACTTTCTCCTCCTTATGGTATTTAAATTATATGGAAACGATTACACATCATAATGTATAATATTCCGATGCGTAATAGGTAATCGTTTACACATCAAAATATATACTATAACCGTATGCTTAATTTATCAAGGTCATTTTAAAAGGATTATAGAGGTATGTGCCATGAATATTCTTAACCACATTAAAAAAACGTCGTTTTTCGTATTTAATCTAAGTTTCCCTTACTAATCCATAGATATAATGAGATATACGTAGATATTCGGATAATACATTAAAAACAATGAGTTTATTCATGATATTCATATTATTTTATTTAAATATGGCCTTTTTTACACATACATCGGATTTAGTATATTTTAAAGAAGGATATATACTTGTGTAAACGTTTCCATATTTACCAGACTCTTAATCATTCAAAAAGAATGGAGGAAGGAAATGTCAACGATAAAAGACGTGGCGAAATTTGCCCAGGTATCGACAACAACTGTTTCAAGGGTATTGACTGGAAATGGTTATGTTTCTGAAAAAACGAAAAAAGTAGTTTTAAAGGCAATCGAAGAACTTGGTTTCAAACCTTCAAAAGGAGCTGCCGAACTTGCCAGAAGAAAAAAACACAGAATCGGAGTTGTCATAAGCAGGAGAATTCAGAAACTTGAATACGAGAATGGCGAACTGCTCTCGAACGAAGGTTTTTATTCCATAGTCCATAAAGGTATAAAGGATAAATCGCAGGAATACAACATAGAACTGACAATTTTAATTCTTGAAGAGCAGAGAGAAAATTTATCCGTTGAATACGATGGTTATCTTCTTATGGGAGGAGATATAACTTATGAAGATGTAATCAGATTCAGGGGTAAAGAAAACAAACCGGTTATTCTTGTTGACCAGCATATACAGGGATTTGCCTTTGATTCTATAGTTTCAAACGGATACGATGGTGCCAGAAATTGTATAGGCCATATCATAAAAAGGGGATATACAAAGATATTTCATATACATGGCCCGCTTTCCCATTATGGTTTCAAAGAAAGGTATGACGGATACAGGGATGCTATGAAAATAAACGGATTACTTCCGATGACCTTCCTTTGCGATGATATAAACGACAATCTGGATATATTACTGCCTCAGATAATACAGAATTACGGAGTACCGGATTGTATATTCGCAGGTAACGACAGTATAGCGGGAAAGCTCTACACACATCTGAATGAACTCGGTTATGAAATACCTAATGATATAGGAATAGTCGGATTTGATGACGCCATTTTTGCCTCTCTTATCAAACCGGCATTATCAACGGTAAAAGTTTTCAGGTACGAGATGGGTAGCTTGGCAATTGACAGGATTAAACAATTGCTGTACGGAGAAAATATCCACCCTGTAAAAATGTCTTTACATACGGAATTCATACAGCGAGACAGCTGTTGTAAATAAAAAAAAGTGGAGGTGTATTTTACAATGAAAAGGTTATTATTAATTTCTATTTTCATCGTTGCTTTTATCACTCTTGGGTTCTCAACAAAGATAACACTGTGGACAGCACCTAATCCTTTCCAGGAAGAATTCTGGAAGGAAATACTTGAAGAATGGAAAACCGTACACCCTGAAATTGAAGTCGAATGGAAGACAATTCCAGCTTCCGGAAGTTCCGAAGAGGCAATTCTCACTTCAATAGTTACCGGACAAGCTCCTGATTTATGTACCAACATATTCAGTGGCTTTGCAGCTCAGCTTATAGAAGCTGAACAGTTGGTACCTTTGAACACTTTAGATGGTTTTCAGGAAGTTTTAGACACTAGAAAAATGAATGAAGCAATGAAAGGCTGGAAATCCGGAAATGATTTCTACGTATTACCAATATACTCAAATCCGATGCTTTTCTGGTGGAGAAGCGATTTACTCGAAAAAGCGGGTTTCAGTACCCCACCAAGGACGTATTCGGATATATATGAACTGGCAAAGAATATATGTGTCCCTAAAGAAGTGTATTCAGTACAGTTCTTCAAAGGAAAAAACTGGTGGGACAGATGGTTCGACTTCATCACATTTTATTATGCCGCATCAGATGGAAAAGCCTATCTTGATACTAAAAAGGGAAAAGCACTTTTCAACGATGAATACGGAAAAGAAGTATCAAACTTCGTATGGAAGATTTTCGAAGAAGGCTGGACAGCAGTAGATATGTTGGACAACCCACTCTTCACAGGAAATCTGGCGGGAACACTTATGGGTCCCTGGTCAATCCCATGGGCAAAAAGTACATTCCCGGACGTTTATCCTTCAAAAATAGTTATGAGTCCTCCTCCGGTTCCTGACAATTATCCCGAAGATAAACCTGTCAAAACTTTCGCCGATACTAAAGGTATGGTAATGTTCAGCAGCTCTAAAAACAAAGAAGCAGCATGGACTTTCATGAAATGGGTCTTTTCCAATCCAAAACATGACAAACTTTGGCTTGAACTCACAAATCTGCCACCCGTACGAGCAGATTTAACAACCAATCCGGAATTTACAGAAATAATGGAAGCCAATCCGGAAATGGCAGAATACGCAAAATTTGTTCCATACGCGGTACCACCTGCATTGACTTCAAAAACAATTGAAGTTCAGGATGCCATGACGGTAAATCTTACAGAACCTTTGTATCTCCTCAATGGTTCCGTGGAAGAAATACTCAAAAATGCTGTAAAAGCTGTAAACAGAGAATTATTCTGATATATGAATATACCGGGTGGCAATTCATGATTGCCACCCTTAATAAAAACAACATGGATCAGGCTACGGGAGGTAAATATGACTGAACTGGAAAAAATAGATAAAAAGATCATCGGTAAAGGGTTCGGAAGAAGACATGCCGTAAAGGGTTGGCTTATGATGTCTCCGTATCTTTTGCATCAGGCTATATTCTTTGGTTTTGCACTGGGATGGCTGGTATATCTGATGTTTGCAAAATGGAATTATCTCACACCTCCGAAATTTGTGGGTATGGATAACTTCGTCCGTGTCTTTACCGATGATACTTTCTGGCTTGTCCTGGGCAATACTTTTAATTTTATGCTATATTTCATTCCAATTTCACTGGTACTTTCAATTTTATTGGGAATGGCGTTTAACAAGCTTAAATATTTCAAGACATTCGTAGTTCTTGCCTTTTTACTGGCAAACATCTCATCGGGAGTAGGATATTCTCTGGTATTCCAGAAATTACTTGCCGAAAACGGACCATTAAATCAATTTCTTTACAAGGCTTTCGGTTTCACAATACCTTGGTTCTCGGTACCACAGCTTGCAATCCTCGCGATAGCACTGATGGTAACATGGAAATTCATAGGTTATTACGGACTGATATTCCTCGCTGGGTTAGGCGCAATTCCAAAATCACTTTATGAAGCCGCAAAACTTGACGGTGCGGGAAAATGGAAACAATTCACGAAAATAACTCTGCCGTTGTTAAACCCATCAATCGTAATGGTCATAGTAATGCAGATAACATTGTCATTCGGAATATTCACTGAACCTTATCTGATAACCGGCGGCGGCCCTATGAAAAGAACTTACATGTTCATGATGTATATTTACGATAACGCATTCAGAAAATTCACTTCAACCGGTCCTGGATTTGCCGCAACTATAAGTATTTTAGCTGCTGCAATTAGTTTTGCCTGCATATTCCTCGTCAGAAAAAGTGTGGAAAAAGAGGTGAATTTCGTATGAGAACCAGAAAAAAAACGTTTATGATTATTTTTGAGTTAATAATGCTATGCCTTGGTTTAGTTTGGCTTTATCCATATTTCTGGCTCGTATTTTCGAGTTTAAAACCTCAGAGTGAAATTTATACAAAATTCTGGCCGACGCATTTCACTTTTGACAATTTTAATTTCATATTCGACAATGCGCAGAAAATGGACAGGAATTTTATACAGGCACTTATGAACAGCATATTCATATCCGTTACCGTTACCGTAAGTGTTGTCGCAACTTCGGCATTCGTAGCTTATCCTGTTGCCAAATTCAAATTCAGAGGTGGAAAATTCCTCAAAAACTTCACCATTTTCCAGATGCTTTTTCCAGGATTCATGTTCACAATCCCAACTTTCATTGTGGTCAAAAATCTTGGAATGACCAATTCATTATCCGGTTTAATAGTCCCAAGCCTTTTCGGAGCATGGGGGGTATTCATGTTTTCCCAAAGTTATAAAGGGGTACCAGATGAATACATAGAATCCGCAAGAATAGAAGGTGCAAGTGAAGCGAAAATCGTATTCAAAATCATGCTGCCTCTGGCAAGGTCAACGGCGAGTATAGTGGGACTGTTCACTTTCATCGGAATATGGGATAATTTTCTGTGGCCTTTGATAATCATCAGAGATTACGAAAAAATGCCTCTTTCCGTATTACTCGCCAGTTTCAATCACGAATACGGATCGTATGTCGGCCCCGTAATGGCAGGTGCAGTTATACAGACATTGCCCATGGTCATACTTTTCATGATATTCAGAAAATATTTCCTTCAGGGGATATCTATGTCTTTAAAATAAATCATCTTATTTTTGATAATAATAATCAAACATATAAACAGGAGGAACTTATGAGTTTAAAGCTGAAAAGACACCCGCGAAACCCTTTATTCGCACCAAATCCAATGCATACCTGGGAATCCAGATATGTATTCAATCCCGCAGTAGTGTATGACGGAAAACTGTTTCACATGCTTTACAGAGCTCAGGGTGCGGATATGGTATCCAGAATGGGTTACGCAGTCAGTACAGACGGAGTAGAATTTAACAGAATGGAAAAACCGGTTTTTTCCCCTGCGGTAAAGGAAGAATTATACGGAGTGGAAGACCCCAGACTCACTTTCATTGACGGAAAATATTATATGACTTATACGGCTTATTCCCCAACGGATATAAAAGTGGCTCTGGCTTCGACTGAAAATTTCATTCAATGGGAAAGACATGGAATAATACTTCCAGATTACGACCCGGATAAAGACACTGTAATATTCCCTGAGAAAATAAACGGCAAATATGTAATGCTTCACAGAATGCCACCAGATATATGGATAGCTTATTCTGACGATTTAATTCATTGGACAGATCACAAAATAATAGCCTCACCAAAAGATAACAACTGGGAAAATGAAAAGATCGGAGCTGGCGGACCTCCACTCAGAACACCTTACGGTTGGCTGCTCGTCTACCATGCTGTTCAAAAGCATGCACCAGAACCTGCAAGACTTACATACAGGCTTGGATTCATGCTTCTTGATCTTGAAAACCCTGAAAAAGTCCTTAAAAGAACAGAAGAACCTATTTTTGAACCCGAACTCGATTGGGAGATTTTCGGCGGAGTTCCACAGGTTGTATTCACAGATTCACTTGTGGAATACGGTGATGAATATTACATACATTACGGTGCGGCAGATAATTACATCGCATTGGCAACTATAAGTAAAAAAGAAGTTTTTGAATGGTGTGAAAAGTAAACAGCATAAAAAATCGAGCTTGCACTTCAGTGCAAGCTCGATTTTTTTATTTTAATTTATATCGCCTTCAAAAAACACATTGGCTCCCTCATGAACTCCATTATCTTCATAAACATTATTTTTCTCAACAGTGTTTTCCATGTCTATTACCTCTCCAACAGGGCAGTTTAACCTGTTCCAGGCAACTCCATGCCAATTTCTTAAAACTGAAGCAGAACTTACATAAACAGATTTACTGTTCAATGAATCATTTTTATTGTCTTTTACTAAATTGGAAAAGAGAGTGATATCATTACTGTTATCAAAGTATAATCCCGGATAATTACTTTCTTCCGACCTGTTTCCAATTATATACGAATCACTTATCGTACTGGTTGCATCTTTAAAATAAACACTTCCACCCATGTTTTTAGATGTATTGTAATTTATTTCAGAATTCGTTATCGAAGCTTCGGATAATGATATTTCAATCCCTCCGCCTAAATTTACAGATGTATTATAAGAAACAATGGAATCATTCATTATCATTTCTGCTTCTTCCAGCGCAATTCCACCTCCGTTCATATCAAAATAATCTTCACCAAACTCTTTCAGCGAAGTCTTATTATGTGAAATAACGCATTCGCTAACATTTATATCACCACGATAAACGGAAATACCGCCACCTTCTTCAGTTGCCGTGTTGGAAGTTACGGTAGAACGGTTAAAATCCAAACTCGATCTCCACACATAAAATCCGCCAGCTGTACCAACACTAGAGTTATCGGAAAAAACCGAATTATTCACAATTGCCGTAGTACCTTTTCTGAAATACACTCCCCCCGCCTTATCGCCAGAGACATTATGGCTAAAATTCGAATTATCGATAACAGCTTCAGAACCACCTATATAACAACCTCCTGCATTATCTCCGGAAGTATTTTTATTTACTGTAACAGAGTCGATCTTTACGGTAGAATATTTGGCGAATATTCCACCACCTTCATCGGTAACATGGTTATTCGTGAATGTGGATTCATACAGCGATAAATTGGTATAAATCGCATAAACCCCTCCGCCATCAACAATAGGATTGACAGATCCATTAGTCGCAACCAAAGTATCTATTATAGTTAAATTCACCATACTAGCCTCGTCTGTACCTTCGGCAGTTATTCCAGAGTCGTTTTCACAATCCGTTATTATCAGATTTATCAAAGTGACACTCGACTCCTCCGTGAGGTTTAAGACCCCATGTTCCCCTTCACCTCTCAGCTCACATACATTATCTGTATTAGATAACGCAGGCTGTATTGTAATGTTTTTCTTCATCGAAATCTCAACTCGTGGTTCTATTACCACATCTTTAAACACAGTAATAATACCTTTTTCCGCATATGACATAAAATCAACCGCATCTTGTAGTGTCAAATGCCAAGATTTTGAATTATCAGTTTCAAGCAATATGGAGGCATTTTCAATCGTATAATCCATCTCAATCCCCGAAACGGATGTTACCGTTAAAGTGGCAAAATCGTAAGGCAGAATATCTTCGCCATTTATAACTCCATTTACGGTTTCAACAGAATATTTCTGCCTAGACCCATCAATAGATTCCAGATTTTTTATCAGTGAATCGACATTGGTGTTTTTGGCATATAAAACAGCTGTCGCAGTATCAGTTTGAGCTGGAATTATTCTAATATAATCAGCTTCGTATTTCAGTTTGAAATCGGTGCAATCAGACATCATAAGGGACGTAAAAACAGCTTCCGATTGAACGGAATATCTCCATGCCCCGCTTTCTCCGTCTATATCTCCCATTGCTTTGAAGGAATAGTCAATATCCCTTGTTACTGATTCATGATGTCCAATTGGCATTTCCTGATCTTCCAATGTAAGCGTAATCGTTGAGCCTTTTGTAAGTGATATTCCACCTATTTCAACACCCGTTCCGGAATAGTAGTCGTATATCTCATCAGCTGTTATGTTTCTTGAATCAGCTTTACCAATCTTGACAGTCGCATTTTCACTCACGGAAAACTCATCAGGTACTATAAATTCCACACTTCCGTTTCTGTATTCACTACCAATCACATAATCTATGTTTAGTGTTATCGTCTCACTCTCAACTGCACTTTCCGGTCTGAAAATTAACATTCCTTCGATAGTTTTCATTCCGAAATAGGCTATATCTTTACCATCGGCAGGCATTTCACTTCTCGGCATTTCTGTCAGTACGTTATTCGTATAAACGTTATTGTTTGTTTCTGTATTTTCAACGAAAGATATTTCTTCCATTGGTGAATTGAAGTGTTTCCATTCCCTACCCTCACTGTTGACTATGGAATACCCTTCCCCAACATAAATTCCGGCACCATACTGTGCTGTAT